>BNJU01005072.1_pt1 | contig 100483 bp, 83 predicted proteins | sample 8539281 | NCBI WGS metagenome assembly BNJU01 (sample SAMD00202456, study PRJDB9452) | human saliva metagenome | isolation source: human saliva | place: Japan | reverse complement strand
AAAAACTGTTTATTGATTGACACTTCTAAAAATGGTGGTTTAGGCTGGCAACTTCCAACCTTGTTCACGATGACGAAAATGATAGAGCTAATGGCAAAAGTGGCTGTAGAGGCTTTGCTTATAGGATTTGAAGCTGTCTCGAAGGAATCAGCTGCGGGCTATGAATAAGGGGGTAAATGTTATGGCTGATTACCATTTGCTTATGAAAAAGCTGCATCATTATGATATTGCTGTAAACGGAACTTTTACGTTTGGTGCAGATGGCGATGACAAGGATATATTCAAGCGAACTGTGGAAGAAGTAATAAAATGAAAGTTGACTTTGCCAAGATACTCTATATTAAAGCTCATTTCTAAAAACAAAGCTTTACAATGATTTTGGAAAAAGGCAGAATGTGCACTGGACAATGTACGATGTTCAGCACGCTGTATTCCATCCATGACAGCAGGGAACTGCAGGAAGATGAGATTTACGCTTGGAGGAAACTTATAAAGTAAGCTCGATTTTTAAAAGAATCGCAAGATTCAGCGTTATTGCACCAATTATGCTTAATACTAACTTGGGGTATAGGCATTATGCCGATAAATTGGAGGAATTTACTTTTGAAAAAATGACAGATAATTCTGATATTCCAAATGCAGATTAATTAGTTAATTTTAAATACACAATACATATAAATGTATTTTTGTTAGAAATTTTGATTAATAATAGTTTTTCATTTATATTTATGTTTTCTTTTTATTTGTTTCGTAGGATTGCTCATTGTCGCCATACCTACAACCTATAGCTATCTACGACATTTTTCTGCACTGACAATAACTCCTATGCTCAGACAGTTTTTGCCCAGCACAGAAAATGCTCCGACAGAGTTATTTATACTAGAATCTGATTGAAAAAATGCAAAAAGCTTATATTTAATTGTATGAAAATATTAGATTTATGCACAGCTTTTATTAGAAAAAGTTTGTAATATCTCGTTATTTAAAATGAGAGAATAGTATAAAAATAAAAACAGATGTATGTAAGAAGAGGAGAAGAAAAATGAAAATAGCTTTTTACGTCCAAATATGGGGAAAACGTTCCAATGATGCGATAGACCACTTGCTTTTGCAGTTCTTTCGGGACTTACGGATAAGACTCGACATGAGCTTATGCTTTTTGATGATAGGATTGAGGATGATTCCGATGGATCTTGAGGTTGATTTGGTTGTATAATTTCTACGTTTACATGACTGCTGAGACGGGCTTATGAACTAGCGAAAATTACAGGAAACGTGGAGTTTATGCTGATGATTGGAGGGTATCACGCCTCGCTTATGCCTGATGAGGTGCAGGAACATGCAGATACGGTTTTGTGTGGGAAGTGGAGGATTACTTGGAATGAATTTTGAACGATTTGGAAAACAGGGTGCCGAAAAAGGTATGAATGTAGAAAAGTAGCCGGATATTAATAATGTTGTTTATGATAGGAGCATTTACAAGGGGATATTCTTTTGTCGTGCCAGTTCAGTTTGGGCGAGGATGTGATGCACCAATGTGAATTTTGCACGATTGGGAGCAGTTCACAGGAGATTTTCAACATAGGGATGTTGAGAATGTAATAAATGAGTAAAGGAAATTTTAGAACGAAGGAAAAGGGCGAGTGTTTATTTTTGTGACGATAATATTTTTGCCAATAAGAAAAGCTCTAAAACTGTTTGAAGAATTGAAAACTGAAAATAAAATGGAGCTTGTCAAGGCGGCATCGATATTACAAGAGATGAGAAATGATAAAATTGATGTCAGAAGCGGGAGTGCGATGAAATGTCCAAGTTTGAGAATATAAATATAAAAATATTAAGAAAATGAAAAAGTTGCAAATTATGAGCTTTTGACTATAGAAAATCATTAATATTTATAAAAATAAAGATTCTTGATACATGCAAAGCTATGTAATTGGGTATGATTGATGATAAAAACTGCTTTGATGAAATTTTGGAGATTTTCTGAAAAGCATAAATTTTTCATGCAGGCTTTTGATCAGCATTGCGATACCGAACTCCTTTTATGAAAGATTAAAAAGAAGGTCGGTTGCTTTTATGAAAGATGGTGGCTGGATGAGAACTTTCGTTATGGGAAAGCGTGCTTTGAGCCATATAATATGACGATTGAGGAATTTGAGGCGTGGAATTTTTGAAGTGCAAGTGGAATATAACAGACATTTCGAGTATCTGGAAAAGGCTGTTTGACAGTGGCGCCAATTTTAAACATGACATGTGTATTTCTTGCTGTAAATTATATCAACCGAAAAGAAGTTTATAACAAAAGGACAAATTATGAGAATAATGCTTGTTTAGCAAAGGATAACATCTACAAATACAACTCGATTCACAAAAGAAAATGATTATCCGCAAATCACGTTAATAACGCTGGAATCACTAATTGACAGAAAGTATAACGCTGATGTTGTTATTGTGGATGAAGGTGTGGAAAAATAGGATGCTACTTCTAAAAATATGAAATGAAAAATTTGACTTAATTTGTATTTCTTCGAGTAATTTTCAGGATCGAAAAGGCAAAAAGAGATTGCCAAGTTTTGGAAAAGGTAAAGGAGCGTATACATTAATTGGCGGGCATTATGCGACAGCTTTGAAGGAAGAGCGTTACTATTTTGATACAGTGATTACGGCATGCTGAAATTTCATTTCCGATGTTTCATGAAGATTTTCAAATGGAACTCAAAAAGAGAATATTTTTAACCTTGTTGGAAATGATTATGAACCAGCCATGTAAACCGAAAACTTTTGAAAAATAAAAATATTTCAAAAATTAGCGGCACAATCGTCGCAAACAACGGCTGTCCAATAAATGCTCCTACTGTTCCATCACAAAGATGTATTCTGGATCAGATGAAAAAGCATAGAGTACGTGATAGAGCAGATAAAAAGCGAATAAGCTCAAAAATGGATATTTCTTGATCCAAACTTTTTAGGGCAATAGAAATTACGCCACTCAGCTAATGGAAGGGTGAAGAAATTAAAAATAAAAATGGACGCTCGCAACAACAATATCAGCAATGATATTCTTCAGTTAATGAAAGAGATACTGCTGTAAGAAAGCTTGGTTATTGGCTTGGAAAGTTTTGTTCAGGAAAAATCTTGATGGAGTAAATAAAAATTTAACAATGTCACGAATACCACTCGTAAAAACGATCCAATCTTATGGAATATCAGTCCATCCACACTTATGATAGGAATGGAAACTGACACAGTGGAATCAATTCATGCAAATTCCCGATATTATTGAGGAAATTGGAATAGATGTGCCAAGACATAACATATTACTCCGTATCCAGGAACACCTTTAATCAGTTAAAAGAAGAAGGCAGATTGCTTACAGAGGACTGGTATTACTACGACACTGAGAACAGTCGTATTCAGAGCCTAAAATATGAGTTACGACACATTGCAGAAGGAATTTTATAAATTGTGGCTTGACACTTTCACTTTCAAGCGAATTATAAGAAGAGTGAAAACTTCTAGGAATAAAGGGCTGAAATTCATTACGGAAGTATGTTTTCAAAGGCGACATGCACGGAAATTTAGGAAGTATGGGAAGATAAAATTTGATAAATAGAAATGAGTAGATTGTTAAGATGAATGGAGTAAATAATGATAATTATTATAATCTAATAGTGCTGTGTTAGCAACAATAGTTGTGAAAACCCTGAACCCTCAAAGAAAAACTTATACAATAGTATTGAATAAAGAAAAATACGACAGTTGCTGAAATGAGAAATGAAATTACAAATAAAAACTATGAAAAAGCGAAAATAACAGAAATAACGAATATAATAAAGCGACTATGTGCCTGTGAAGGCAGGAAAAACAAATGAAAGTGAAAAATGGTTTAAAATAGCATCATGATAAAGATTAAAAGATTCTATTTATTACATGAGTTATCGAATTTTGGAGAAGGGAATATTGAAAAAAGCAGATGAAATGGTAAGAGTTAAAAAACGACGAAGGATTATTATACTTTGGATGATAAACATTTGTATATAAATATAAAATAATATATATAAAAATTATATTCTAAAATGTAAGCTAACTGTAAAAAGTTATAAGACTGAATAACACAGTATTTATAATCTGAGGTAGTCAAGACCCTTGTCAAAGAGTGGAGAGACAAGAGATTAAAACATAAAATATTGTATTTCAAATTTTTTAAACTTTTACAAAACGACTATGAAATAAGTAAAATAGGAGATAAAGGACAATGATAATTAAAAAGAAAATTACTGAAATTTATTTTATTCTGTGGAATCAATGTGTTTTATAATTTTCATTTACATTTGAAAAGATATAAAGAAAATGGAGAAAAATGAGACAGAAAATATACAAAGACATTAATATAAGCGGCGATGTTATGAAAATCGAAGAAAAATTAGCTAAGATTAATGATGATATGAATGAAGAAAGATTTAACAACAATGTTGTCAGTAGCTAAAATGAATTATGATAAAAATCCAGAAATTGGAATTATGTATTTTTGAAAAAGTTAGTAAAATATAAACCTGAAGCATTAGATATTTGGCGGATTATTATTATGAAATTAAAGATTATCCTAATTATGAAAAAAATGGGAAAAGTTAGCAATAGAAAAACACAAAAATTCCGATGAAATGTATAATTTTTGGATTATATTTTGATGAAAAACAAAATTATGGTGAAGCTAAAAAATATTATCTTATGCGCAGAAAAGAACGAAAAATCTGCTAAACACAACCTTGCTCTTTTATATGGAAAAATGGGTGAATATGATAAAGCAGACAAAATTATTTCAAAGACTTGGTTTTAAAGATGAAAATGGCAAGTATATACAGGTTTGTACTACAAAACTAAAAAATTATAAAAAAATCAGAAGAAATATTTAATGAATTGATAAAAGAAGGAAATCGAGATGGTTATTTTTTGGATTATATCTTTTATATGAAGCAAAAGGCGGATTAAAAATAAAGAAAAAATCTTTTCAATTTTTAAAAAGGGGCTGAAATGGAAGTAAAATCAGCTTTTAAATTAGGATCATATTTATTCAACATACTATTATAAACACAGCAATGAGACAACAAATATCTATAGTGACTTGTCTATAAAAATATTATACTATAAGCTGCAAATAAAGGAAACACAAAATGCAATGTTTAATTTAGGATTAGGTACAGTACTTTGAAGATAAAGAAAATGCAAAAATGGTTTCGAAATGCATTGAAAAGCAGGAGAAAAAGATGCAGAGATTGAGTTAAAAATTAGAAAATAGAGAAGTAAACTATGAAAAGCAAAGAATATGAAAATATGTATGATTCAAATATTTCAGGACTGGAAAGAAGTAGGAGATACACTGAAACAGGCAGTTAAAAAGAAGTACAAAGAAAAAGAAAAGAAAATAAAATAAAACAAGAGAAAATGGATGCATTAATAATCAAATTAATGAGATTAGGGTAGAATTCCTATTCAAAAAGGGGATGATTGTACAATTATTTGTGATGGAGCAACGAAATGCAGTATGGGGAATATTTGGAGAAATAATCAAGTAAAATTTTTAAGACGCTGAAATGGTATATAGAGACGAATAAGATAAAATTTTTTAGAACTTATGGAAGGGAAAGAGATAGCATATATATTTCAGAGTTTTGAAGGTTTTTGGAGGAATTTCTTAAAAAGAATGAAAAATTCTGAATAATAAAAATCGTAAAAGGAGATAGTAGAAAATAACATTTATACTACCAGCTATTGGGAAGAGGGCGAAATATATAAAACATGGAAAAATATGGAGTAACTTATGATTGCAGTTTTAAATCTTTAACTCCTGAGGATGTTGAGACAATTTTTATGGACGACAGGAATGAGTTTATAAATTATGAGGAAAATACAGATTTGGTTGTGATTTCATGTAGAAACTTATCTGCCAAAGGGCTTACGAAATAGCAAAAGAATTTCAGAAAAAGAGGGATAAAAAGTACTTGCAGAGGTATCATCCAACTGTAGAGCCTGACGAGATGTTTGGAACATTTTGATTCGATTATTTTTAGAAATCACGGAAAGCGTGTGGACAAAGATGTTGAAATGATTTGAGCAGAATAAGCTGGAAAAACGGTATTATGGCGTAACTACGTCTTTTGCAATGCCTGACGGAGTATTTACAAGGATAGAAATATTCACCGCTTGCACTGATTGAAACAGGGCGTGGGTGCAATTTGCGTGTGATTTCTATTGCGATTCATTCTTATTATGAGAAAAAGTATTTCAGGCGTCCTATTGGGAAATTGTGCAGGATATAAAAATTGCAGGAAGAAAGTATGTTTTTGTATTGATGATTTGTGGCGGATCATAAGCATGCGATTAGAGATTTTGCAAGGCGATTGAACCATTAAATATAAAATGGGTAACGCAGGGGCTATTACCATTGCGAAAAATGATGAACTGCTTTACTGGATGAAAAAGCGGATGTCAAAATGATTTTGATTGGGTGCAGGTCGATGAATCAAAGCTCTTTTAAAGGATATGAGGAAAGGCTGGAGAAGTGGCGTTGGAAATAAATGAACTGACGGAAAAATTCATAGTTATGGAATCAGATTTATGCTGCTTTTGTATTCGGCTATGGAAATGACACGAAGAAACTTTTGATGAAACGGTAAATTTGCCAAAAACATGGATTTATTTTGCGACATTTTAATCATCTTGTACCATTCCCAAAACAGGCGTTTATAGAAAATTAAGAGAGAAAAACGAGCTAGTGGTGAAAAATGGTGGCTGGATGAGAAGTATCATTGGACGGATTTCCTTTCTTCCAAGCGATCAGACTCCTGATGAGCTTTCAAGAAATAGTGCCAATGCAAGAAAAAGTTTTTGGATGGCGTTCAATATTAAAAGAAGGTTATGCAGTTAAAAACGGAGCCATGATTTGGGAATGTTTGCAATATGCACAAAACTTTTAATTTGAGTTATGAAATATGAGTTTACCGTATGCACAAAACTTGGATGAAGCTCAAAATAATTTTCAGTAAAATAAGCCGTAAAGTATTGTGATAATTCAAAAATACAGTAAAACTGCTTTTAAAACCGAAATAAAAAGTTATAACTATTTTACTCAAATCCTAAAATTATATAATTTGTTTAGTTTGTAATTTTAAAATGGGTTTGACTATATTTAGAATTGTGATAAAACAAATGTTCTAAAAGCAAGGTGTGACCCCTTGTGCGAAAATAAAAACATATATTATTGAACAGGTTCGAGTAAGTTTTTAAAAGATATATTGAAAACTCAGGACAGGAAAAATAAAGGTTAGATTCCATCCGCCATCTGTCTTGAAACGAGAACCATTGCTCACGGCAGTTTTAAGATAATCGTATTCAGTTTAAAATAGATTTCATTATTTCGTGTCTGTTTTGTAATTTTCAGGATGGATAACTGTCTATAAAAATGTGGCAAATATTTAGCTTTCATCAACTTCATTGTGAATAATAACAATCGGAATATTCTCTTTCTTGGAAAAATAGGCAGGAAAGCCTGGAATTAGTGGTAGGTAAGTCGAAAAATGTGATTTTATCCCCATCGGGTTTTCGTACGTCACTAAAAAGCACAAAACGCCCTTTAGATTTTTATTTTTCAGATTTGCCAATTTTTGATTGCGGAAAATAAGTCATATTGATACTTAAAACAGTTTTTATCCATATAAGATTCAATAAATTTGTTTGAATAATTCTAATAGAATAAACGATTGTATCGTTTCTCGTTGGAAAAAGGCTGGCGTGATCCAAAATGTGAAGTAACAAAGAATAATCGTTCATTTCACTCTTTAATTTTTCAGTAATTCAGAATTATATATTTTTGGCGAAAAATTCTCAAAATATTCACTAAATCGAGAAGGGCAGTAAAAAGCGACTTTGCTGTATTTTTATAAGATTTTATATAGCAATTTCCTTGATTTTTTCTTTGAATAATTAAAACTATTTGTTCATTTAAAAATCAAATTTAAGTTACGATGACAATTTTTCTTCCTTTTTGGAATGAAGATAAAAAGCAAAAACACCAATAAATTCAGATATTGCAGACGAAGTTTGGGTGAAAAGAAAATTAAAAGATTTTATAAAAAATATTAGAATATTATAAAATCTATAGTTGTTTTCATAAAATGCTCGCTAAATATAATCTATTTAATAAATTATACCACAGAAAATATTAATTTTTAGTATTGAAATTTATCTTTGAAGTGTTATAATATTTTCAAGTAAAAACCAACAGACTGAATATAACAAATTGTGAGTCTTGTTCATTGTGAATGGGGCTTTTTATGTTATAATCATTGTCAGAAACTACAAACTTTGATGTTATGTTCGATATGTTGGGAGGTGGTCTCAATGATGAACTGGGATTTGACTGTTTTTAGCAGTTATAATCGCGCTTTTTATTTTTAGCAGTCAAAAATAATTAAGTAAAAGTACATTATTCTTACCTTATGCCTGTCAGTTCTATCTACTGGACTGGCAGGTTTTTCATTAAAATATCAAAGAGCTTTCTAAAGAAATGATAGATAAAAATCGGTCTAAATAATTTGTGATTGTTAAAAATAAAAATGATGAATATTTATTGCTGGATACAGGGATAAATGTGAAAAAATAAAGAGATCTGAAAACTGATTCAAAAATTGGAATGTAAAAAGATAAAGTGATAGTTCTAAACCATTCTCATTCTGATCATGTGGAGATTTGAAAATGCTAGTGGTGAAGTTGAAGATGTTAGGGGTTGTGCGCATAGAAATTCTGAAAATATATTGAAACAGGAAAAAGTGTTATTCAAATGGATTTTATCCATTTACAGAATTTCTAAAAAGTGAAAAGTAAAAAGAATTTTTAGTAAAAATATTTTTCAAATTGGAGAAAACTGATATGGAAAAAGTGATTTTATTGATTTTTACAAAGGAAAGATTTTGCACTCAGAATACGGTTTTTGGAAATATAGAAATTGTTGAAACAAAAAGGACATTCAAATGATTCGGTTTCGATTGCAGTTTTTGATGAAAAAATAATGAGAAATATTTGTTTTGTGGAGATCTGGTTCAAATTTGTGTTTTTAAGTTTCCGTTAATTCCGTTATTTGGGGAGAATAAGGAAGAGATTGATTGAAAGTTGGAAAAAGATTGTTCTGAATGGCTATGATAAAAATTTTTTTCCTGCAACTGGAAAGAAAGTTACAGTGCGAGGATTTAATCAAAAGATTGGGGAAAAATGAGAAAAATAAATTTAAAAGTATTCAAAAATAGTGAGTTATAGCGATGAAATAGAAATATTCTAGATGAAGAGGAAATGGAATCAGCTTGTCAGGTAAAAATACGAGAGAGAGTGCCGAATTTGTTTGAATCATTGCATAAGGATAGTGAAAAAGACTCCGATTATCGTGGTGGAATTGATGCTGAAAAATGACAATCTTGTTGGTGTTGGAGCCTGTTTCGATTTTTCCAAAAACAATATCGGGTATTTCAAATTCATTTAGAATAAAAAGAATATAGAAATAAGTCAATTTTGTGGAAAGCTTACAAAATGTTAATAAACGACAAAAATGTGGAGTAAAAACTGTAATTACGACTATTCTTGAAGAAAATAAAAAGTAGCACAAAGTCTTGACAAAAGAGCGAAAAAGTATGCCAATTTATGAGATTTTATAAAAACATTGTATTTTTAGCTTGAAAAATGTGAAAAAGAGGCGATTTAATAGTAAAGGATGAAGAAATTTTTCGAAACTATGGAAATTTTGAAATTTATCTGAAAAATAAGACAAATAAAAATACGTTGTGACAGATTACAAAAATTTATAAATTTTTGTATAAATTTAGAAAAGTAATAGCTTTTTGGATATCCGAAATGCCTGAAATCAATAAAATTTCAAATTTTTGTATGTGGATTTTGTTTTAAAGGATAAAAATGCAGATGAGATAAAAATGAATTTATAAAAAGCTGTAAAATTTGTTCAAAATAAAGGCTATAATTGTGATTTTTATGATTGGAAGTTATGAAAACTCGTTTTTGGAAAAAGAATTTAGATAAAATGAAGGCTTTTTAAGTATAAAAGCAAAGATGTATAAAGTTTTTTTATGAAGAAATTGAAAATACTGAAATAGATAATAATTTTTAAAAGTGAAGATATTGAAGATTTCGTTTTTGGATTTGTAATATAGTAAAGGTATTTAAAAACAAATTTAAAAATTGATGCTTATTCAGTTTGACTTTGAAATGATTTGAGAAAATATATATATTTTTAATAATAAAGGTTATTTTATGTATAATGTTATAACTTTTTAATAATAAAAAGTGTTATAATTTTTCGAGATATTTAGAGGAATTTTATGAAAAAGTTGAACGCAATCAATTGAAAGTACATTGCTTTATTTTTATGTTTTTAGATTCAGTATTTTTGCATTTTTCAGGGTTTTTGCCATCCTGGATTCATTTGATTACTAGATTTGTAGCGCCGTTATTTGCATTTTTACAGTGGAAGGCTTTTATCACACTAGAAATCAGTGAAAAATATGGCAAGACTATGGACAACTGACGGTTTTGATGCAATTTGGAAATATAATTTCATTTTATTATGTTAGGGCAAAGATACCCAAATAATTGATAATATTTTTAACTCTTGCATTAGGTTTTACAGTGATTTATTTCTTACAGAAAGGGAGAAAGAGACAAAAAGGCTATTTACAATATTTTGGAATATTTCTTTTCTTTTTATGATAATATTTTCTCCAATTGTGATTGGAACTTATTTTTATAGGGCTTGAAGGTGGAATACAGATCTTATTTACAATGATTAACTACGGGCATTTTATGGAAATAGAAAAAGCAGAGTAATAGCATTTTTAATTTTAAATATGCTATACATTTCGATTATTCCTGCTACATAAGTCCATCTGAATATCTAGCTTGGCATTATGGTTTGATGATTTTTGCTACAACATGATGGCTTAACATTTTTATTTTTACCGATTTATATATATACAATGGAAAAAAGAGGCAAAGCGCCCTATTCACAAATGGTTTTCTCATATTTTCTACCCTTTTGCAATTCTGGATTTTTAAACGTTCTCGCATTTTTGAAAAATTAAAGGTTGAAGTAAGTGCAGCAATTCTGGTTCATGCAGTTTTATTGATTTAGCTTATGCGAGGACAAAGTAATTTGAAGATAATTTTGCATATAGTATAATGAAATATAAGCGATTTTGAGCAGAGACTAGAGAAATTTTACCATGAAAAAATTAGACAAGGCTTGAATAAAGTTTAAAAATTTTCATAGCTTTAAGCAAAAGCCGTTAAAATAAAAAGAAAAGGGGAAAAATGGAAGAATCAACAAAATTAAAAACAGAACTAAATGACAGAAAAATGAGATTTGGCACGAGAATCAATTCCAAAATTACTAGTTTCACTTGCAGTACCAGCAATTATCCTTAATCTTGTAAGACGCGCTTTATAATAGTGTGGATCAGATTTTTGATTGGACAGAAAATCGGATTTTTGAAATCACGGCTACGAATGTGGCTATCTAGCTTACGACAATTGCTCTTGCGATTGGGCTTATGACTGGAGTTGGGTAGCAACGAACTGTAATCTGGAGTGGGGAAAACGTCCCAAAAAGAGCAAAAAGTGTGGCTGGAACGGCTGGCTAACAATCTTTTGCTTTTAGCGAATTACGTGTATACTGATTAATATAAGACCGATGTTAACAGCGTTTTGGCGCTACAAATCAGATTTTTGACTATGCAATTGAATATACTCGAATTACATCTTTAGGAATACCATTTTTATTGTTTGCGATAGGGGCAGACCCTTTGGTAGAGGCTGATGGAAATGCCTTTTATTCAATGTACACGATAGTTGTTGGATCGCTTGTAAACACTATATTAGATCCGTTATTCATGTTTTGGGATTTGATATGGGAATGGACGTGTAGCCTGAGCAGCTGTGATTGGGCAGTTTGTGTCAGCAGTTATACTAAGCTGTATATTTTTCAGGTTTAAAGCGTAAAATTTGGATTAAGAGTTTTTAAGATAAAATACCGGAAATGAGGATTTTGTTTGCATTTGAGGACATCGCCTTTTGTTTTCAATGTTCTACTTTAATTATTCAAAATTGTAACAAATAATCTGCTAAAGATATACAGGGGCAAAATCCATTTATGGAGTAAATTCAATTGCTGTTGCCGGAATCGTCATGAAAGTAAATGTTATATTTATAGCAGTTGTATTGGGATTAACACAGGGGGCACAGCCTATTGCGAGTTGAGTACGGAGCATATGGAAGAGTTTGGGAGATATTGAAATTAACATTAAAGTGGCATTTGTTATTTCATTAATCGCATTGCAATGTTCAACTTTTCCAGTTCAGATAATTTCCATTTTTGGAAGTGAGTGAGTTTTACTTTAAATATGGAACAAAATATATGAGTATTTTTATTTTTCATATTCCTGAATGGTATTCAGATTACAATTACCATGTTTTTAACATCAATTGGAAGGAGCGTTTCAGGAGGCTTTTTGTCGCTTGTAAGACAAATTATATCACTATTGCCGTTACTTATAATTTTACCGTGCTTTATGGGAGTTGATGGAATTATTCGCATTTCCAATAGCTGACCTGTTGGCATTTGTTGTATCAGTAATCATTTTGAAAGAAAATGATTCCTAAATTGGATGAAGATATTTCATAATTTTTGAAAGTATTTTTCCTACAGAAATATTGCCCCCTTTTTAAATCTAATTTAAAGTTACGAGTTGTTATGCTTAACTAAATTTTTACGATAAAAAGATTTTTACTATATTTTATCTTTATAATAAATTTAATCTTTCATAGAATAATCTTTTAATTAAAGTTTATAAAAATTATTGACTTTTAGGAAAAATGTGGGATAATAATAAGTGTAGGGAGAAAATAATGTTGATATAATTTTGAGACAATTATATATGTAATACTTAAAAATATGTATAATTAAATTCAGTATTATTATTAATTTTACATAAGCTATAAATTGTGATTTTTGATATATTTTCAGATTTATGAAAACTGTTTTAGGAAATATTGGGACAATTTCAATCTTACCATAGATCAAAATTTAAATATTTAAAATTAATATTATTTTGTATTTCCTACTGCAATAGTAGGGATTTTTGTATAATGATGCTATGATACCGATTTAAATTTTAAACTCAAAATATTTATTTTATCTTAAATTAATTCAGGTTTAACATTGAAAGGATTCAAGCATATATTATAATTTTACGGAATATGGAGGAAGCAATGGAGCTGACAAGGATCTTGAGAAATTAGGTGTAAAATGTGGCAAAATCTACAGACACAGCACCTTCTCGAACTTAGTGAGGCATACGCTAAGCCAGTCAGGGAAAGGAACATTGTCTGAAACAGGGCTTTAGTTGTAACGACAGGAAATATACAGGGCGTTCGCCTGAGATAAATCATATTGTAGACACACGGACGTTCATGATTGCCTGGAAATGTGAACAGGCCTATTGAAAAAGAATAGTGACTCTATTTACTATGAAACTGATTTGCATATCTGCAAAATCTGTGAAATATTTGTATTTGATGGGAATGGCAGGAGCTGATCCTGCATCCAGAAAAATTCAGGATAATAAACGAACGTGCCAGTCAAAATTTATTTATTCATCAGCTTTTAATTCGTCCAACAGAAGAAGAGCTAAAGGACTATGGGACACGCTGACTTTACAATATGCGGCTCCAGGCTTTTAAATGCAGTGCTAAAATTGATGGAATAAACTCTTCCAGTAGCGATAATTATAGATTATGAAGCAAAAGTTGGATTATTTGCGAGACAGAATGTTCAGGAGAAATTAAGCGTATTTTCAATAGCCAGAACTTTATAATGCCTGAAAGTGTGATGTGCTTCTGCTAGCTGTTCTGCCAATATGGATCCAAGACCAGTCAATACTTCTGTATTTTTGGACTTTCGGAACAGGGAAAACTACTCTTTCAACAGATCCTAACCGTAAGATTAGATTGGAGATGATGAACACGGATGAGATCTGATCACAGCATTTTTCAACTTTGAGGAGGATGCCTTTGCAGTATAAACCTTGATCCGGAGCATGAGCCTGATATTTTACAATGCGATAAAATTTAGCGACCTTGTGGAAAAATGTTGTAATGGATCTAAAACACGTGAATTTGACTTTTATGACAGAGCTTAACAGAAAATACGAAGTAGGTTATCAATTAATCATATAAAAATGCCCAGAATTCCAGGGAGTTGGAGGAATTCCAAGCGTTGTAATATTTCTGACGGCAGATGCATTTGGAGTTTCCGCCTGTTTCAAGACTTTCAAAAGATCTGGCAATTTATCATTTTGTAACAGGATATGCTAAGCTGCTGGAACGGAACGATGGATTACAGATACGACCTACCATTCTCAACTTGCTTTGGAGAACCGTTTATGCCATTAGATCCATTAGTTTATGCAGAAATGCTAGGTATAGAACTTCACAGCACAAAGTATTTTTAACCAGTACAAGAGGGTGGTCGGAGATGTACGGTGTTGAAACCGTATGAACTTACATATGCACAAGGGATAGTAGCTGCGGCGTTAAACGGTGAACTGGATGAAGTGGAATACAGGCAGTGATGATGTTTTCAGTTTGGAAATTCGCAATACTGTCCAAATGTCCCCAGTGAACTTTTCAAATCCAGTAGATGCAGTGGGCAAACAAGGAAGCTTATGGAGTATTTTGCAAAGCTGGCAAAAATGTTCAGGAAAGATTACTGCACAAAATATCCGAATATGCGGAACATAGTGTATATGCAGGACAATCACGTTTTGAATAAATACAGCAATAGACAGTTCAGTAACGTTCAAACGACTAATATTAATTGTTTGATTTTCAGTCAAATTTCAAAAAGTTTGCAGTATAGCCAACTGTCTGTTTTATAACAATTTTTAAATGTTTACTAAAATATGGAGTTTTATGGGAAAGGTAAAAATAACGGAAACATCGTTGAGGGATGGACATCAGTCACTTATGGCAACAAGAATGACTACTGCCGAAATACTTCCAATAATAGAAACTATGGATAAAGTCGGATATTACGCAATGGAAATGCAGGGTGGAGCAACTTGTGATCGCGACAATCAGATTTTGCATGAAGATCCATGGGAAAATTAAGAGAAATTAGGAAAAGAGGCTAAAAATACAAAACTTCAGATGTTGCTGAGAGGACAGAAATTTGCTTGGTTACCACTTATGCAGATGATATTGTAGACAGGTTCGTTGAACTTTCGATAAAAATGGAATTGATATTATTAGGACATTTGATGCTGCTGAATGACACAAGAAATATAAGGCAGGCATCAGAAAGCGCAAAAAATATGGAGGACATAGCCAGCTTGCCATCTGTTACACAATTAGCCCTGTTCATACGATAGAATACTATAAGAAGCTGGCTTTGGAAATGACAAGAGCATGAGGGCGGATTCTATAGCCATAAAAGGATATCGGAATTTTGCTTCCAGATGTGACATGAGCTTGTAAAGTGAACTGAAGGGATTTTAAATATACCACTTGAACTGCATACTCATGCAACAGGCGGGACTGGCTGGAATGGGTACCTTAAAAGCGATTGAAGCTGGAGTGGATATTGTAGATACAGCAATTTCTAAAGCCTTTTGGAGCGGAACTACAGCCACCTACAGAATCGCTTGTTAGAACCTTGCAAGGAGGCTCTAAATATGATGCAGACTAATCTTGACCTTCTAAAGGGATTGCAGAATATTTTAAACCCATAAGATATATATTGACAATGGGACAATGAATCAAGGCTCTTGCCGTGAGAGGCCTAACGTGTCGGAATATCAGCTTCCTGGCGGAATGCTCTCCAACCTTTTATCACAGCTGAAGGCGCAAGGGCGGAAGATAAATATGAAGACGTAGCTTCGTGAAATTTCAAAAGTCCGAAAAGATCTAGGCTATCGCAACTGGTAACGCGCGATGAGGCGGATGGTTGGAACGCAGTCAGTCTTTAATGTCCTGACAGAGGCAAGAGGTACAAGATGATTCCAAAAGGAAATTAAAGATTATGTAAAAAGGAATGTATGGGAAATCGCCTGTAAAATTTCGGATGAAATTAAAGCGGTTATAGTGGAAAGATGAAATATTTACTGGAAGGCCTGCCGATTTCTTTTGCCAAAAACAGAATATGACACAATGAAGAACGAAATTGGGAGTCGGCAAAATCTGATGAAGATGTTCTAACACATGCTTTCACAGATTGCAAAAGATTACCTGAAAAGAAAAGTACGAGGACTCTGAAGAAAATCAGTATTCAGAATATTGATGTCGTTTTTAAAAGTTTTTAGAAATAAAAATTGAATGATAATAAGGCTAGGCAGTTTTAAAAAGAGAGAGATGATGAACTTAGATATAGATTACTTCAAGACAAAATTAAAAAGAAATAACGGAATGGTACGAAAATACGAGATGGAATAACAAAACATTGCTTGAAAAATATCAGAGCTTGATATGAAATAAATAAGATGCGTGATGCGGAGAAAATCTTATAGATTGGGATAAATTAAGCCATATAGAAGATTGTAAGTGATATGGTTCATTTGAGAAATAAAAATGAAACTCTCATAGGAAAAGATTTGATGATTACTACTGAATAAAATGACACATAGAAACTGTTTCAAATTTAACAATTCAAAAATTTGAAAGGAATAATTTAAAATATGAAAAGTATTTTTATTTGGAGTTCAACCGTAACTTTTGCAGATGCTATTTATATTACTATTGTCAGTATGCTGGTTGTATTTTTCATATTATTTCTGATTTCGTTTGTATTGTCATTTTTCAAATACTTCACAAATTATGAGGGTAAAGAATGGGGATATTCAAAATAAAGAAATAAAAGACAATAAAATTTTTGGAAAAAAATCAGACAAGAAACAAAAATTTAATATGGAAAAATAAAGATGAAACTATGCTGGCTGGCAATGATGGCGGCTTTGATTGGAAGCGGCTGGAGACAATAGGACAGCCGTATAAGAATAAAATATAGGGAAATAAAATAACATTTGAAATACAAAGGTACATAAAAACATGAGTTAAACTGTATAAAATTAGAATTGGAGAAAAAGTTTATGAAGTGGAAGTGGAAGATGTTTCAGAAAAGAAGGGACTATTGAAACTTCAGCCAGTTCAGACACAGCAAGCAAAGCAGGCAAGAATGAAAAATCCACCTTTACAAAAAGCAGACAGAGAAAAAGAAACAATAAAAAGCTCCCATGCAAGGACTATAGTGGATGTGAAAGGTGAAAAGCCGGACAAAAGGTAAAAACTGGAGATGAAATTGTGATTACTGGGAAGCTATGAAAATGGAAAAATCCGATTGTAGCTCCTTGCGATGGGACTATAAGCGAGATTAGAGTGACAAAGGGCGATACAGTAAATGCTGATGATATTTTAGTGATATCCTAAAAATACAAAAATTTAATAGAATTACAAAAACCTCAAGGAAAGGAATGGTTTTTCAAATGGAACTACTAAAAATTCTTTACGGAACAACAGGATTATCAGCCAGTAACTATAAAACAGATTATTATGATAATAATAGCTTTAACTATTGTATCTGGCAATAAAAACAATATGAACCATATTTACTGCTTCCAATTTCTTTTTGGAATCTTGTGCAAACCTGCCTGCTGTTGACAGATGAGGGACTTATGGAAAAAGGCGGACTTTTGTATTATCTTTATCAAGGAGTAAAATTAGGGTATTTATCCACCGTTGATATTTTTAGCAATTGGAACAAGTACAGACTTTGAATGCTTATTGCAAATCCAAAAAGTTTATGCTGGGAGTGCTGCGCAATTTGGAATTTTGTAGCACTTTTATAGGAGCGATTTTGCTTGGATTTACAGGAAAAAAGCTGGCTCAATTGGAATTATCGGAGGAGCTGACGGATACCTGCAATTTATACCACAACCAAATTAGCTCCACACTTACTAGGTTCAATCGCTATTGCTGTCTATTCCTATATGGCTTCGGTTCCTGTTATTCATACCAATTATCAAAACTTTTGACAACAAAAAGGAAAGAATGGTAGAAATGACACAACTAAGATTTGTAAGCCAACGTGAAAAATTATTTTCCCAATAGCAGTAACAATTAGTATGATTCTTTTAGTTCCATCATCAGCACCGTTAATTGGAATGTTAATAGCTTGGAAATCTTATAAAGGAGCTGGGAATTATCTCAAATTTAGTTGAACATGTACGAGGGCAGCTGCTACTGTATTACTATAGTATTAGAATGACAGTTAGGGCAACAGCCAATGCAGAAACTTTTTAAGTTTTAAGACAATAGATATTATTATTTTTAGGGCTAATCGCATTTTTCATTTGGAACAGTTGGTGGTGTAATATTTGGAAAAAAATAATATGTAAATTCACAAACGGAAAAAGTAAATCCAATGATTGGATCAGCAGGGTCTCTGCAGTACCAATGGCGACAAAGGGTTGTACAAAAACTTGGACGAAGAAAAATCCCAAAAATTTTCTGTTAATGCATGCCATGAGATCAAATATCACTAGATAATTGGATCAGCAGTTTATGCAGGAGTTCTTTAATAATATTCAGATAAAAGAAATTGCTCTCATTAATCAAAAATTTTTATGCTAGTGAGTGATTTTTATGTGTCTTCAAATAACAAATTTTAATTATTAAGACAAACCTTTACTGCAAGATAAGGTTTTGCGGCAATGAACAATCCTGCGACATAGTAATATGAAAATATTTATTAATCAGGATATATAAAAGATAATAAAAACAATTTGGTTGAAAGATTATGAATTAGCTATCAAATAATCCTATTATAAAAATTTATTCCTATTTTAAATGGAGTTTAGTATAAATGGGAAATAGTAATTAGAATAAATTTAGGGAGAAAAATGAAAAGAAAATATAAATCTATATAAATTTGATGAACTTGTTCGACAAATGACTATTTACGAAGGAATCACAAAGTTATGAAAGAATTTGATGTTATTTTGCTAGAGTTCAGAACGCATGGAAAGGCACGCAGGCAGAATGACTGGATTTCGATGGATGGGATGGCGCTTTTAGTTTCTTTTTAGAGGAAAGAGATAACTGGAAAATTGAGGGACTATTTGAGTGCCTTTAATTGCTGGACTTGCAGTTATAAAGGGACTTAGAAAAATTGAAAATTTAGAATATAAATTCAAATGGACTAATGATGTTTATGTGGAAAATATGAAATTATATGGCATTCTAATGGAAAAACCGAAGATGTTTATATTACGGGGATTGGGATAAATATAAATAATATGTTGCCAGAAAACTTACAAAATAAAGGCAACCTTCATTGACTCAAGATAACGAAAATATATATCAAATTGATGAAGTTATAAAAATATTGTTTCAAGTTTCAAATATTATGTGAACAGCTGGAAAATGGATTATGGAAGATATGCTTTAAAGATGAAATAAACAAATAAACTATTTGAAGGCAAAAGAATTGAGTTAAAATTTGGAAATGAAGTTGTTTTCAGAGAATTGCACATAATATTAATAAAGATGGAGAAACTCGAAGTTTTAATGGAACAAAATGAGGCTGGAGAAAGGCGAAGTTAGGGAGTTTTTCGGTTGAGGAGATTTTTGAAAAAGATAGTTTATTATTAGAATAGATTATTAAACTTATTTTATATAGAATTTGACTATGCAAATAACAAATGCTATAATAAAGGCAGATCTATTTATACTATTTAGGAGGTATTATGAGAAAAAATATTTTAAGAAGTTTGTTATTGCTGGCAATTTTGTTATTTGCAGTTAGTTGTGGTAAAAAGAATGATACAATTAAAATTGTATTTTTACCTAATGAAACTAATGATTCGTTGAAAAAGTCAAGAGAAGAATTTGCACGGGTTGTACAAGAAAGCGACTGGGAAAAAGGTTGAGATTGTTACAACCACAGATTATAATATTACGGTTGAAAATATTGTTTCGGACAATCATCAGATTGCTTATATATGGAGCTGAGGCATGTTGAATGCTAGACAGAGAACAAAGGATATTGAGCGATGTGCTTACAAATGCTGGAGAAAGTGGAACATTGGAAGATGCACGTTATTACAGCTTTATTGCAGTTAGAGCAGAAGATGCTAATCAATACCGTTCTGGAGATGGATTTGACTTGAAGAAGTTAAAAGGTAAGTCTATAGGATTTGTTACAAACAGCTCTACATCAGGATTTAAAATACCTGCTAATTACATTGTAAAGAGTTTGGGCTAAAAATACAGATGAAGTGCTTGAAATAAAGTATTTTTCAAAAAGTTATGTTTGGGAAATTCACATCCAGGAGCACAAGTTTTATTATTTAAAGGAGATGTTGATGTTGCGACATTTGCTGTTCAAAAATCATTTACGATTTATGAGCTGACTGCTGGAAAAGACTTTAATTCAGGAGCTACATATAAAGTGAAAAAAGGAGCAGTTGCACCATTTGGGGATTATGCTGGAAAAAGCTTTTACAGTTATAAAATCAATACCTGTTTACAATGGGCCAATCGTATTTAATACAAAAACTTTAGCAAAAAGAAGATCAGGATCAAAAAAGCGCTTTTAGCTAAATCAACAACTGACAATCCACATTTTTCAGTGATAAGAAAAAGTAAAATAAGAGGACTTTTTCTTAAAAGACCCAAATGTTGGTTGTGGAAACAAATACAACTTGGTATGAAGGAATAGAAAGATATAAAATAATAAAAATCGAGGGATAGCGTTTAGATAAATTTTTAAAAGTAACAAGAATTATAAAAAGAAGAACGAGTAGCAAAGGAACGGCTGACAATGGAAATATCATTGTAAACGGAGATATAAAAATCTTCATACGATGTGAAAAAGGCGATATTTTTGAAATAAAGTATTTTAACAAAAGAACATAAAAGGTAGAAAAGTACTGGATCTACTTACCTGAAGAGTCCTAAAAAGATTTATTGATGAATATATCCAAATAATTGACTAATTATTTTTCTTGTTTTGTAATAAAATAAGGTAATTTTTACATTAAATATTAAACTTAAAGATTTTTAACTATTTTGCTAGAAATTAAATTTTATTGTCCAAAAAGTTTGATTATAAATTAACTTTTACAGGCTACATAAAAATACAGTAAATATTAGTATTTTTATTGAGGTTTTCACTTGTAACAAATGAGGTATAATTATAATGGAAGATATAAATTACAAAAACAAGGAGAGACTTGTGAAAGTTACTGATATTCGTATTAGAATTGTGGAAAACAAACGGAAAAACAATGAAAGGTTACGGGCGTATGCTGACATCACCATTTGATGAAAGTTTTGTGTTCATGGATTAAAAAGATAATTGAAGGTCAAAATGGGCTTTTTGTAGCAATGCCTTCAAGAAGAATGCCGAGATGGAGGAAATTTAGGATATTGTTCATCCTATAAAACCTGAATTAGAGCCGAAATAACACAAGTTATTTTAGAAAAATTTGAAAGAGGAAAGTGCTGGCTCAAACTGAAGCAGAATAAAAATTGAAAAAATTAAAAAGTACACCTAAAATACTAAAATATATATACATTAATACTAATATCAGTGGTGTACTCTTGTCTATTATATTTTTCAAATTAACATTTTCTATGTAATTTTATCTTTTATTTCTTTTCATAACTGGCATGCAGCAAAAATTGTAAAAATATCATTAGTGAGAATAAGAACAATATCATATAGCAAATTGGTTTATAAACTTTACTTGATAGGATAATGTGGCTTTTAAAAACATTGCATTTATCTCTTAAATATCCAGTTATAAATGAACGCGTAAAAAGGAATATCAGAGCAGTGTAATTACTGACTGAAAAATCCTTTTTGGCTTGTCATTTAGATATGTATAACAAACAAAAAGCTGTAAAAACAATAAGTGCGTGCATTATCATAAAAAGATAAACATAATAATTATCGTGGTAGTATATTATTCCTGGTAAAATTAATACAATATTGGTCAAAAAGTCAAATAATATACGGCATTATACAAAATTTTGTTTTAAAAATCAAAATACAGCCCTGCAAAAATTGTATAAAATTACAAAGATGTACAGGTGTTACGTTAGTTATCGGCTCATTTGATACAGTAACCTGATAAATTGAGGTCAACTAACTTAAATAATAATAAAAGTATCCTAAAAAGTTGAGTGTTTGTTTATATCCAAATTTTTGAAAAAAATTTAGGGAATATAAAATAAAATATACTAAAATAAAATAGATACAATAAAAGTTTCTATGAATAGGAGCTAAAAATAACTAAAAGTCAATATCTTCTCCTTTCCTGTCTTTTTAAATTTTCATTTTATTTAAAAATTTTAATACTATTCACTGTTTTTGTTTGAGAAAACATCAGTCCTTGATACCAGGGATGCTATATGCTATTTTCCATGTTCCTGAATGTTCAGAGCCTGGATTAGCATCTTTTTGTGCAAATATGGATTTGTCCCTTTTTCGAGTTATGTATTTTTATGTTTGTTTTTGAGCGGCAAGCCTTGCTTACTTTCTAGAAAACTGCCCTTCTGCATAATCACCCCTTCCATGATTCTCTTGTCCAGTTCCTCCCATTTTTATAAGTTCACTTGTGATGGCGTTCATTCCGGATAAGCTTTTGCATCTCAGTAGAAACTAGGATCCATAGGTTATTTTTGCCATTGGCAGACTTCCTATGTCATCCGTTGGCATGCAACTGAGATACAGAGCGGCAAAACAAATCAAGGTGCCGGAATTCATGACAATTACCATCATTCCTCCATTGACTGTCCAGTAGCGTAAAATTCTCTTGGTATCAATGCTGTGTTGGAAGGAAGATATTCTCTTACTAAATTGACAGTCAGCTTCGGATCGCTTGTAATGTCGCCGTTATCATCAACAACTTGTCTTGAATATTGAGGGAGCTACTTTTGAGTGCCTCATGTCTTGACTGTTCTTCGGGCGTTGCAAATGAAACTACTCCATTTCCTTGCCGAAAGCATAGTTTTCGTATCTTCGCTTAAAAACACCCATGTCGTGCATAAACAGTACAAGTGGATATTTTTATATTTCTATCATAATTTTTTGGAATATACAGGTTGTATGTTGACACTTGTCCCAGTTCTTGGATCTTTAAACTATCAAACTGCTTGAAATTTTCCTACAACTAAATTTTTGTCTTGTTATTTTTCAAGTATTGCAATGCTTTTTCCATCCGTTTGTAAATAAGATGTCTTCCTTCTGTGTGTTTTTGGAGTTGCCTCTTTTCATCTGAAAAACCTATCTTCAGATCCCTTTTCCACACGCAAAGGATTCCTTGTCTTTTTGGGTTTAATTCGATGATTACCTATTTTTCCATCCTTGACAATATTTGTTTTTCAGGCTGGGTATTTGAGATCAAACTTTTTCCACAGTTCTGCCTAGTACGGCAAAAGTATCTCGTGAAAAGCTAATGAATTTACTACCTTGTCATTAAATTCTATGATAATATCATGTAATCCATGTCCATTTCACAAGACTTCAGTTACAGATGTTTCACTTCTTATCCCTTTTGGATATTTTATTTTCTGTTTTTAATGTGAGTGGTAGTTTCTGCCAAAACAATTCCAGTTGAGAACAACATACAAATATTGCCCAAAATAATACTATTTTTCATATCACTTTCTCCTTTTCAATTTTTATTTACATAAAATTCCTTTATAAATTTTACCACAATTTTTATATATTTCAAAATTTTAAAATAAAATCTATTTCCATTAAAATAAAGATTTTTAAAAACTAATTTCCATGTATAAATATGCTGTAATGAAATTTATTTCACAATGAGTCCAACAAATCTGTTTTTTAACTTTCATTACAACAAGATTATCAGCAGTATCTTCTCTTTATTTTTTTCCCTTTCAGACTTATGAATCAATAGTTTTTACTACTTTTTCATTTCAATTTCTTTTCATTTAATTCATTTCTGCTCTGTTCTGTGACGTTTTCTAAAAAGTACAGTTCAAAATGATTTCTTGTTTCAAGAATTCTCTGAATTTTTGTATTTTTCAGCAAATAATTTTAATTTAATGCTTAAAATAAATTTTTCATCTGTTATGGAATTTTTCCAAACCTATCTCTAATTTCATCAAGCAAATCAGTTAATTCGCTATCTGTTTCAAGCATTGCAAAACGTTTATAGATATTTAGCCTTTCATCCTTTTTCAATATATGTTTCAGGAATAAATCCTCTTTCATTTAGAATAATTTCCACATTTTCAATTTTTCGACAAACTCGCCCTTTTGCCCTACGAATTTCCTCATTTAGCATTTTTATATATAAATCATATCCAAAAAGTTTCAATCGTTCCATGCTGCTTATCTCCCAAAAATTTCCCCAGCACCACGTATTTTCAAGTCTTCCATCGAAATTTGAAAACTCTCTGATTTTATCCTTCCACTTTTAGCATGCTTTCTTCCTTTTGCCGTCCTGCTTTTGTAATATTTCTCGTTTTTAATAAATAACAGTACCCTTGCCTGTTGCTACGCCCTACACGACCTTTCAGCTGATACACCTGAGATAATCCTAGACCAGTAAAGTTTTCAATCAAAATGTATTGGCATTTCCAACATCAATTCCATTTTCAATAATTGTAGAAGCAATCAGAATGTCAAACTGCCCATTTTTCAAAAACGTAATAACTTATCTTTAATTTCCTTTGGCGGGAAGCTGTCCGTTTATAAATTCGATTTTTACAAAGTCTGGAAGCATTTCCTTCAGTTCCTTCAATTTTTCCTTCATATTTTTTACATCGTTATAAATATAGAAAACTTGCCCATCACGTGACAGTTCACGCAGTATAGCCATTTTTATTGTTTCCTCATCCCAATCGAGAAATTTCTGTTATAATAGGAAGCCTGTTTGTTGGCGGGTGTCAATTATGGAAATCTCTCAGATTCCAAAGCATCGCAAGGTTTAATGTACGTGGAATCGGAGTCGCAGTTAATGTCAGCACATCCAGCTTTTTCCGCTGATTTTTAACTTTTCTCTTTAGCTTTAACTCCAAATTTCTGCTCTTCATCAATAATTAAAAGCCCTAGAGTTCTTAAACTGCACATCATCACTCAGAAAAGCCCTGTGAGTTCAATAACTAAGTCAATAATTCACTTTTCAGATTTTTCAAAATGTCATCTTGACTTGCTTTTAGTAGCCGTGATAAATTCTCAATTGTAATCAGGATAATTTTCAAATCTTCTTTTAAACCTTTCAAAATGCTGTTCTGCAAAGTACAGTAGTTGGACAACCATAACTAACCTGCTTTCCATTGTCAATCGCTGAATCGCTCTCATCTGCAGACTTCCGTTTTCCATATCCAACATCTCCACGAACAATTCCTGTCCATTATTTGCGGACTTTCCATATCCTTTTCACATCATTTTATGGCATTTTTCTGATCTTCTGTTTCCTCAAATGGAAAATTTGCTCTCAAATTCCTCCTGCCATACAGTATCCTTCTGATACACAAAAACCATTCTGGCTTTGCCGTCGTGCCTGTATTTTTGATAAGTTCTGCTGAATTTCTGAATATCTTCTTCGAGTTTTTCCTTTTTCGCTTAAATCCTCGTGTTTCCTAGCCTGAATAACTGAGGTTCCGTATCATTTTGACACATATTTTCAAGTCTATCCAGTTTTTCCACAGGAATATACAAAATATCTTCGTCCAGCATGCTTGATTTTCAAATAATCCGCTCTTCCATTGTCTGAATTCCTATAAATTCAACACCGTATTGAACGTGGATTACATAGTCGCCTTCGATTATCTGATTGACTTTTTATTTTTATAGCTTTTGTTGTTTTTCTTTTCGCTCGTAAATATATCCGTCAAGCTCCTGTCTGTCAGTACAATAAAATTATTTTTCCTATTTTTATTATCCGGATTTTCTGAGTTGTCATTAAAGATAAATCCTTCAAACAGACTCATATTTTTCAATTTCAGTTGATTTTTCCTTTTCAGTTAGAAATTTGTCCAAATTCAGCCATTTTTCTTCTCATAGTTATTTCGTAAAAATATAAATATCTTCAATTTTTGACAATTTTTCAAACCTATTTTTATCCTAAAAGTCTCAATCTGCTCCTGCGAAAATTTTTTTAGTCTGCACAAAAATACTTTTTCTTCGGTTTTCATACCTCTTTTCGATAAGTTTTCCTCACGAGCTTCTATCAAGCAAAATAAACTCTTCCATTTTATAGTCCAGCAATTCTTCATTTTCAATAACAATCGTTACATCTTCCGCCTTAGTTCGTCAATAAACTCTATCAATTCATAATTATTTCCGAGCAAATTTCCAAAAATCTTTTTGTCTTCCATCTTTTCCACAGAAATCTGGCTATCAATATCAAAAGCTCTTATACTTTCCAGTTCATCCCAAAAACTCCAGTCTAACAGGATTTTTCCAAAGTCGGCGGAAAAATATCAGAGATATCTCCCACATCTGCTGTATGCCTTTTTCAATCAAATATAGATTTTTCATACCCATTTTCTACAGAAATTCCACAATTTTCGTAAAACTATATTCTTTTCCAGTTTCAAAGAGACTTAACTTTTTCAAAAATATATCAAAGTAATCTGTAAATTTACAAATAAAATAAATTTTTTCTGATTTTTAAAAATATCCAGCAGTCTTATATTTATTCAGTAATATCTTCCCTATTTTGTGAGATATTTTTCAAAAATATCAATTATTTTTATCTTCTAGCTTTATTTTTACTTTTCTTTTATATCAGTTTTAGATTTTTCATTAAAATATCTCTTTTGTTTTTCTGACGTTTCATGTAATTTTTCAAGCATTGCATGATAATTTTTCCAAATTTCTATTGGATGTGGAAATATAAATTATCTTTTTCTTTTCTGAACATAATAAAAAACCACGGAATTGCCATGCAGTAAAAAATTATTTTCAGATTGTAAAATATCTATTTTTATCTTTTTAATTTTTCTATTTTATCTAAAAACTTAAGTTAAAGTTCATAAAAAGCCTTCCCTATTTTATCTGTTGTTGTATAATCGCCATATTCCATAAACTATAAATATAAACAATATATGGCACAAAATCCATAAGTATGCAAATACGAAACAGCAAATACAATTATCACAATGCAATAATTGCAAAGACCAATTCCCTGTATTATTTCAGCAAATGAAAACTGATTCGACACCAAATACATTTTGGCTTGAATATTGTGTTTATAGGTCTTGTAAAAGGTTTAAAATTAATACTGAATATATAATTGCTTCTGTATGAATTCCTAAAGAAACCAGAATATTATTGTGAGAAAGTCAGCTAAAAAATCAAAAAATACTTTTCCTAGTCCCATGTCTGAGGAGTAGTGAGCTATCTGTCAATACAAAAATCCCCATAAAGATAATTTCTCCAAGAGTAGTACATCTACATTGATGATTGTAAGTATGCAATATAGTATCCGAAGAAAATGGTAACAAAAGAATGATACTGGTATATGCCATGTTATCTTTGTTCTAAAGGATTAGATATATTAGCCCCTATAACCATGGCAATTATTGAAAGTTCATCAGATAATTCCTCTGTCTACTATAAATCAATGAAGTTAGCCAGTTATGATTCTGTTTCTGAAATTTTTCATCACTTGTGAATTAGTCCACGCTTGTGAGTTGGGTGCAAGAACAGCTGGGAAAAATGTTAACACAAATAATTTTCCCTAATATTACTGGATTAAAAATCTTTTCTTTATCTGTTCCCCTGTATACAGCTTTTCCAAAATAATGTTGCCATTCCTCCTGCAAATGCTGCTACATAAAAGCGGTGTAAACTGGAACAAGGACAAAGCCCTGTCAAAGCTCCTATTGCAATTCCTGAAAAGATCCTTTAACGTTCCTTTGTTTTTCTGTATTATCGAAAAATATTACGTCTATCAGCTTCAGAAGCCCATACCTGCTGATAAAATTACTAGAAGTGGCGTTGTTTCATAGATGAAAAATGCTACAAGCGACATGAGAGCAGAGATACCAAAAATATCTATATTTGCCTTGGTTATATTTTTCCTGTAATTCCTTTTTCTCTTCTAAAACATACTAAAATTTCACTGCCTTTCTTTTTATATTTTGATTTTTTCCTTAACCCTAGTAAATACAAAAAGTTGCTAGATAAACCTCTGATAACTAGTCTGTCCTACTCTGAGCGAGCTTGAGATCTCCTCCACCTGATGACGAACCTCCGAACTGCTTCCACCACTGCTACTTCAGATCACTGCTGCTTCTCCAGTTGATTTTGGAGATGAATCCTGTGATTTAACTTTTGATGTGTTTTCCTGTGGGTGACTGCTGAACGGATCGCTGTTTTTCAAACAGCTATGCTTGGTCGCTTTAGATAAGCCGTTATTATTTTCTTCTGTTTTTCTTTTGTTGGATTTTTCCCATTAAGTCCCATTTTCATTTCAGTGCGTTTTGGATTTTGTGCATTTGGTTAGCATCTGCTACAGTTGTTGCGAGTACTGCCTGCTGTTGAGTGTGTTTGGTGCAGGCTGTTGAGGCTGTGCCGTGTTACTGATGCGACAGGGTTCTGCTGTGCAAACTTTGCTGTTTTCTGATCATCTCTTCTTTGGCATCACTTTTTGCTGTATTATCATCTTCTTTAACTTCTTTTATTTTATCTCGACTTTTTGGTTTCATCTCCCAGCTGTTTTCAATATATTTTTTTGGATTTCTTTTTGAGTCCTGACTTCCAAATGCCACTAACACAACTGACATTAGAAATAAAAATGACACTTTTTATTTGTTTCATATCTCTTCTCTCTAACTTTTATTTTTTAGATAAAATATAATTTTATATGATAATTTCAATGCTTTCTGTTATTTTTATTAGCTAAATCAAAATTTTTATTATATAATGCTTTGTAAATACCATCTTTGTAATAATTCATTATGGTTTCCTATTTCTTTTTATTTCACCTTTCTGTATCACTACTATTTTTATTACTATTTTCGATTGTTGTCAACCTATGAGCGATAATAAATGTTGTTTTTTTCCTTCCATAAGTTTTTCAAGTGCGTCCTGAACCAGCTTTTCAGACTCATTATCAAGAGCTGATAGTTGCTTCATCAAAATTAAGATTTGTGGATTTTCCAAAATTGCACGTGCAATGCACATTCTTTGCTTTTCTGTCCACCTGATAATTTTGACTCCACGTTCTCCCAATTTCATGTATCATATCCATCAGGCAGATTTTCAATAAATTCATGTGCATTAGCTTTTGCATGGCTTCTACAACTTCTTCTACAGTAGCGTTTCTGACGGCATATCTTATATTACTAAGTATCGTTCCGCAGAACAAGAGATGTTCCTCTGGTACAATTCTATTGCTTTACGTAGACTTTTTAGTATCATAATTTCTAACATCAGTGCCATCAATTTTTAATGAACCATTTGGATACATCAAAAATCTTGGTATTAAATTTACAAGTGTTGATTTTCACCACCTGAATTCCCTACAAAAGCAACTGTTTCACCTTTTTAACATCTAAATTAATGTTTTTCAATATTTTTCAGGATTATCTTTATATTCAAAATCTACATTTTCAAAACTTATTCCATCTGTAAAATTCTCAAATTTTATGCAGTTTTCTTTATTTACAATAGATGGCATTTCTTCTAAGATTTCAGAAACTCTTGTAATTGAAGATAAGTTTACGCTTATTGCATTAAATCTTGTTATGGCACGTCTTGCAGGTGTATACATTGCTGAAATAGCACCTACTATTGTTATAAAGTCTCCAGGCGTAAAATTTTTGCCCTCAAAACACGATATCACTAAACATCAATAAAAGTGCATTATTATATAATTTAATGCTTCCATGATGGAATTAGCTTTTCGCATTGTATCTGGCAGATCTTACAGCAATTTTCTTTAAACTATTATTTTTCTTAAAATTATTTATTTCATACTTCTCTGTAGCAAATGCCCTTATAATCCTAATCCCCTGACAATGTTTCCTGCAACTTGGAATTTAGTCCATCTAATACCTCTTAGCCTGCCTTCCTGAACGCTTTAGCCTTTTTGCATATCTTCTTACTGTAATTACAAGGTTGGAGTAACAACCATGACTCCTAAAGTTAAATCAAAAATCTATATAAAATGCTATTCCTAAAAAGACTACTTTTATTATTTTCGAAATCATATCAAAAATCTCTAATATAATTGAATTTATATTGCTAGGGTCTGTCATGACACGTGTCATCATATCCCTATTTTTGCTTGAAAAAAATATTCCATATCTAAAGTCTGTATCTTGTTATAAATATCAGTAACTATGTCCTTATAGATAGAAGATGAAATTACAGTTGAAAAATTGTATTCCAATACATAGTACTGCTCCAACTGCTGCAAAGCATTATCATTACTCCCTGCGCATACAAAATATCCTTTTTCACTTTTTCCTGCAATACCTTTATCAAACAGCCTTTTTATCAAAGCTATTGGAGCTGAAGAAACAAGAGATGATATTGTTGCAAGTAAAAGATTTAGTATGATTAATATATAATATTTTTATATATCAGTTTTGAATCCATAAAAATCTAATTTTATCTTTTTCATATATCTAATTTGCCTTTCATTATTTGCTTTGTATATAAAACCATTTTAAAATATTTTACTAAAGCCCTAGGTATATTTTTCAAATATTAGTTTTTCTAAATTTCAATCACTAGGCTCAAATAAATTTTCAAATTATTTTTCTCATTATCTGATTAATGTTTTTACAAAAATATTTCGTAATTTTCTATAATATGGACTACTACCATCAGTCAGCTCCCTTTTTAAATTCATCAAAACTTTCAAAATCATCTCCACTTACTCGATAAATCCAGTTTTTATTAAGTTTTAATGGATTTACGCCTTTTCTTGTAGTAATAAATACATCAACTCTAGATTTTTCTTATATCTTTACGGTTTCCTTTGTATCGGTGTCCCCAAGGATAAGCGAGACAATCGGGAGTTTTTCAAGTTTTTCTTGAATAATTCTTTTTATTTTCGAATTTCAAATTCTACATTTTTCTAAATTCTTCTTCACTAATTTTGTCAAAAATTCATTTTTGCTTTTCTTTAAATAATTTATTTCAAAATTCCTTTTTCGTTTTTCAGATTTATTATTTTTCCTGTAACTCTGTCAATATTTCGATATTTTTCTACAAAAGTCCTTCTTTGGTCTGTATCCAGGGAATTGAAATTTTTACTTCTTAATTTAAATACTGAAGTCCATTTAATTTTTCCATATCTTTTTTCATCATAATTTCCTTCAAAAATAAATTATAGCTTTCTCTTTTTAAAAATATGGCGAACTTTCATTATCATAAAAAGCAAGCACTTTCAATATCCTTTACTGTTAACTGATGAGAATGTGTGTGAAGCTGAAAATCAATCAGTCCGCTTTCATACATTTCTCTTACTTTCATCCCAGTTTAAATAAGCTTCATCTTCTTTCAATAAATTTTGTATTCAAAAAAATATCTGTGCTTTCATATTGTACTTTTTAAAATTGGAAAAAGCTAAAGTATAATTATTTTATAACCATCATCAAAAGTTATTAATATTGAATTTTCGGCAATGTATAATTTAAATCTCTTTAATTCTTCCATTTTTAAAAAGTTTTTATCTTTTATCCATTTTATATGTTCTTGAAATTCATCTACAAAAATTCCACCTTTTCCTTTTTCACTGTCAACACTGTGATACATAAGGCATAAAACGAAAATTTTTTTCTAGTTTTTGTTATAAATAATAAATATGAAAAACAAGTAGAATTATTATCAAAAACTAAATATATCATTTTTCCATCCTTTCATTTACTATAAAGTAAAATTATCTCTAAATACTGAAGAATATTTACTTTCATAAAGTTATTTTTTTATTTTAATAAATATTAATTTTACATTTCAGTAGAAATTAAAGAATTTTATATATTTATTCTTTTTGAATCAATATAATTATATATAAAATCATTTTTAAAAACAAACTCAAAAATTAGAAATATTTCAGTCAAACTAAAGATTGTAATCTTTCAAGTTTGATATTAAAGAGTTTGGAAGTAAAATGGAATTATTACAAATATTTCTACTTATATTTTTATACGAAATATAAAAAATAACAACTAAAAAAATACAAAAATATTTATTAAAAATAAAATTATAATTTTCCTTTTCAGTTTTAAAATTTTTGCTCTGATTTTTATCAATCTATCAATTTTAAAAAGCAATACAGTGTTTTTGCGATTTTTACTAAAATGCACGTGTCTTTTATTTCCAATATATGTTACATATGGTTCCTTAAAAATACTGTTTTAAATCCCACGTTCTTTATAAAAATCAGATAATACCTCTTCATATCTTTGATTTTTCCAGCTTTTTCATGACTCAAATAAATCCATATCCTTTTTCTTCTTAGAGCTGGATTATAGTAAAATATTTCACCTTTTTACACTATAATATTTTTCACCCATTTTTGAAATATAGTCTTCATCATAGAATCTTTCTGCAAAATCTTTTTATCACGTAGTCCAACAACTAGAATTTTTCATCTTCCTCCATCAGTTCCATTGATTTTTCAATAAAACCCTTTTTCAAAGAAATTTCAGTCATCTTCACAGTGAAAAAAATATACTTTTGGTATCGACTTCACGGTAAGCCTTGTCAATTGACTTTAATTGTCCCCAATCAGGTTTCATTAACTATAAGTTGAAAATTATTTGATTTTTATTATTATATTTTTGAAATTAATCTTTTCCACTTTTTCCCTTCAGTACTGTCTTCTGTAATTATTATCTTTTTAATTGGATAAGTATTGTATTCAGCTGTCAAGCGTTTCTTCAACGAGATCAGATCTTCCACAGCTAGTTATTACCAGCGTTACTTCTTTCCATATCTATCAAGCCCTTTCTTAGCTTTTGTTTTTATTTTTTCTATTGCATTTGCCAAATATTCATCATTTTTCAACCTGCTTCTATCATTTTTCATTATGATATAAATAGCAAGTCAAAAGCCTCAAACTTGAGTTTTTTTCTTTTTACATCCAATATTAAACAGCCTTACAGCAGAGTTCACTATCCTCTCTTCCCCAACCTTCTATTTTCTTCTTCAAAACCATTTACTCTAATTAAATCATCTTTAAAGAAGGACATGTTGCAAGATCTTACTCCACGTAAATTTCTATCTACTTTTGTAAAAAAATTTTTGAAAAGAAGTTTGCTTCTTACCATATTCATATTGTTTTTAAAGCCCTTTTTGTAAAAGATTTATTTTTGCCTTCCATTATTTCCTTTGCCACAGCTGGTGAAGTTATAACTCGTGAACCTTGAATAAAACAACCTCTTTCCATATTTTTATATGGTCTTCAACAAAATGCCTATTTAATATCAAATCACCATCAATTATTATTATATAATTACCTGTTGCCTTGCTTATCGCCCTATTTCTAGACATTTCAGCCCGAAATCCCTTATCTTCCCTGCCACGAATGGATAATATTGCTTTGAGGGATAACTTTGCTGAAATCTTTTTACTAAATCTATTGTTTCCTGCTTTGAGCCATCATCAGCAATTATAATCTCCTTTGGTGCGACAGTTTGATTCTAATGCGCTATTTAAACAAGCTTCCGAGCTTTTGGCCAGTTGTATGTAGTAATAACGAGAGAAGTATCGTTTCCTAAGTTATTATAATATTCTTCCGTGACTTTTGTATACTTTTGTCATTGTATAGATGGAGCTATATTTGTAAAGCAGATAGCCCTTCATAGCCATCCAGAACCCCTAGTTGCAAAATATACATCTTTATAAAACCTGAACAGCATTTTGGAATATATTTTTATAAAACTTGGGATTTTTACCTTTTTTTATATTCTTTTGGCACTTTGTGAAGTATATCTATTTAACTTTTTCAAAGAAATTCCTCTATGCTATCGTAAAGTGTAATGGATTATCATTTCCTTTTATATTTGACTGTCGAGTGCGGTACTGCTCATGAACTTCACGGCTATTTATTTTTACTTTTCCATTTTTCCATAACCTGATTACATAGTCATCCCATCCGTAAATTTTATTTCTTTTTAAAGCTATATTTCGCAGTTTAATTTTGTAAACGTCCTGATGGGTTTTCGCTGTTTATAATTGATTTTATTTTTGCTTTCAGCTGTGGCGATATTAGCTTCGTCAGCATCTATAATAAAATCCATTCTCTCACATTTTTAAAACAGAATTTTTGCGGTCCATATCCTTTCACTTTTCTACAAAAACTTTTGCTCCCTTCGCAAGTGCAATTTCCTGAGTCCTGTCGTTACTCCTACTGTCTACAACTATTATTTCATCAGCTATTTCTCTTACCGAATCTAAAGTTTTTCCCAATTCTGTTTTCCTCATTAAAGTTATTATTCCTACGGATAATTTCATCAACATTCTCCTATTTCATATTTTTTTAATTTCCTAAACAGCAGGCAGAGCATTCTTTTGACATAATTCATCAAACATTTTTCAAAAGTTTACATCATTAATACGATTTTTCAGGATAATCAATTAATATATTGCCTTCTTCCTTTATACGCCATTTTATTTTTATTAATCTTTCGGATCATAAAAAGCCATTATTTTTCTTATTCAATCCTTCGGCAATATGTAAAATCGAAGTATCAAGCGACACTACTAAATCGCTGTTCTTAATTATTGATATAGAATCCAGGATGGTTCTAGATTTTTCAAAAAAATAAAACATTTTTTATTGTCTGTTTTTAGGATATTATGTATTGTTTCCCTGTCATTTGGCGAATCTAGAATTATAATTGCATAATCCTATACATTTCTCCCAGCCTTTTTTTATTATAATAAAGCGCATTTTTCCTCGTTTATCTTTCTTCCTCTTGATGCTCCAAAAAGTTTAATGCTATTATTTTTATCTTTCACATTATTTTTCTTCAAGAAATTTAGCTACATTTTTTCAGATTCTTCAAAACAGGAATATCATATTTTGTGTCTTTTATTTCAATATTTACACTTTCCATCATCTGTCTATAAATTTTGAATCATTTTTAAAAGTATTATTCTGTTTTATATTTTTATTATATATATAGTAGCCCATCTTTATTGTATCCAACGTTTACAGTTTGCATTTACCCTGTTTAGAAGATAAACCTGCTTATACTTTTAATCCCTTCAGTTGAATCAAATAGTACATCATAGTTATTTTTCTCAAGTGCTGCAATATTTCTCCACTCATGCATCTTTTTCCTGTCAAGAATATAGTATTTATCTATATTGTTTGTTTAGCTTTTAACTAAATTTTTCAAAGAGCTTGTCTGCAACAACATCAATTTGTATATTAGGGATAATTTTTTTCTTTATCTCTCGAAAGATAAATGAGACTTATTATATAATCTCCAATTTTTCCATCTGTTCTTAAAAATAAGATACGCTTTTATTTTCTGAAGCATAAATTAATATTCTTTTTCTTTTTTATCAAATATACTGGCTCAAACATTTCATATCAACCAGCTTATCCCTATACGGTCTATAAAATTTCCAGTTTATTTTTATTCATTATTTTTATTCCTCATACAGATATATGTTACGTTAGTTCAGGATAACACATAACCCTTTCAGTTTATTTGTATATTAGTTTCTCTTTTCAGAGGCGTTGACATGCAAATATAAACTTTTATTGCATTAGTTTTAGATATTTTATCCATTTTGGCATTTACCTCTTAGTTCAGACAGTGAAAAATCATATGTCTGATTGTGGTTTCCAATGGTTTTTGAGATTACTTGCAGACTGTCAGCAGTTGTTTTTGGTGACCATCTGCATAAATTATATTTATCATTTGCATAAAAAGCTCAAAAAGAAACTTATCTAAAGAAGAAGCTATGTGGACTGCCCTCCATCAACTCCTATTACTAAAGTCAGCTGCCATACAAAAAAACATATTCCCTAATGTTAAATTCCTAGATAAAGAAATATCCAAATCTTTATTTATATATACTCATTAATTTTTGTATATTCTTCACTTCATCAGTTTTTCCCCATAATAATCTTTTACATTTTTCTTTTTCATTTTTCAATACTATTTAATAGTTCAGCAACTTTCTTCAGCTTTCATTTCTCTGTCGCTTCCTTGCGGAACTAATAAAATTTTTACTTTTTGAATCATTTTTCACAGAATCAGATTTCCAAAAATTTTTCCATTTTACAATGTCTTTTTCTAAAATTTCAATATGCGGCTTTTCATTTTTCTATCTTAAAATATTTTAGAAAATTCAGAATTTATCAGATAATCTATAATATGAGTTTTCAATTGGCGGAGTACAGTCAAAATCATAATTTTTTTCACATTTTTTTCTATTATAATAATGCCTTCATCACTTTCTCCAAAAATCATTGTAATTTTTGGACTTAATACTTTCTTCCAAATCATCCGCTTTGTATTTTTCCTTGCTTAAAAAATCCAAATAATACATCCCACTTTTTTACGATTTTTAAGTACATCATTCCGTTTCACAATATTATCTATTATTTTTTTCATTCTCATTGCATAATTTGTAAATTCCATATTTCTGCTTGTCACTACTAATTCCCTAATTTTAACATTAGGATACATAACTGTCTTGCATAGCAAAAAGACATTAAGTATCTCCGATAGAATCCTTTAGGATTTATAAGTATGATTTTACATTTTTAAAGTTAATATCTTTTATGTCTAGTACCAAATAGCCATATTATTATTTTAGATTTTTATTCCATTATACTGTATACTCATCATGTACCTTTCTTTTACATTATTCTAAATAGCTATTTATATTACTTTTAAAAATTTGTATTTTCTATTAATTCCTTTAGTTTTGCTTTTATTACTTTCCATTGAAAAATCATCAGCTCTAACTAATGATATTTTTCTATAATTTTTCATATTTTTCATTATTATTTCATCAATTCATAAACTTTTTCCACAAACATGTCTTTATCATTTAACGGAATAAGTTTCACCATATTCACTATTTTTCCCTAATATATCCTTTGGTCCCGTAGGGACAGTCATAGCCACAACAGGCGTTCCAAAAGCAAGGCTTTCCAGCAGTACAGTCGGCAATCCTTCATATTTTGCAGTATGTACAAATAATTTTAGCATTTTTTTAAAGAATGGATATGGATTTTCAATTTGTCCCAAAGCAGAATTACATCATTTTTCCAGCTTATATTCTTTAATTTTTCTGTTTAATCAATTCTACTTTTTCACCATTTCAATAAAATAAAGCTTTCTCCTTTTATTCCTCGTTGCTTTTAATTTATAATAAATGTCAACAAGATGTTCAGGACTGCTTCTGTTCTGTCAGACGTGACACTTGTAAAGAAAATAGTCCTGCTTTTAAATAATTTTTCATAGTCTGTTTTATCAATATTTTCAGCTTTTTCTCGAATTAGCTTCTAAATCTATCGGATTGTAGACTAGTTCCACTTTGTTTTTATCCATTCCTAAAATTTCCACAAATTCATCTCTCATTGTATCACAGATTGCCAGTATCTTTATCATATTTTTTTATATTGTTTTTTTATATTTTTTTCTATTTTTGTCTGCACTAGTTTTCTCCAAAAAGTAAGTGAGAAATGAATCCAGGCAAATACAGGCACTTTTTATATCAAAATTATTATATTTCAATAAATTTGAAGAATAATCTATAATAACATCATATTTATTTTTCTTTTTATTATTTTTTTCAACCTTTTTCAAATAAGTTGCCTTTGCCCTTATCCGATAAATTTCTTTTAATAAGTTTATTTTTACCATTATAGTTATCAAATAAAAATTTATAATTTACCTTTTTCAGAATTTCATTTTTCAAATAAAGTTATTTTTCTCCCATGATTCCAAGTTATAAGTAAATCAACATCATAATTCAGTTCCACCAGATTTTTTTAAAAACACTAAAGTAAAACTCTTCTTCTCCACCCATACTAAGATGTCCGTGCAATACCAATACTTTCATTTTTCCCCATTCTTAATTACTATAAAAATATTCTTTTTATATCAATCTACAATACTCTAAGAAATTTAAAATTTATATTATTATGAAATTTTTAGAAGAAATATTGTAAAAATATTATTTTAATCACTTTTATACAGCTATTTTAGTCTATTTCATACATTTTTAAAATGTTCTAGAAAAACTTCCTGCTGTATCCCGTTTTTCCAGCGTCAATTTTATATGTAAGCTTTGTGAATATTGATTCTTTTTAGTTATTTCATCCAGCTTTTGCTGTGAAAAATTTATCAAACCAGACTCTTATCATTTCGTGTGTCAATGCATCTGAGATCAACTTTTACATTTTTATCCTTGTAATAATTTTTCGATTAACTCAGTATACAGCACTTGAAAAGAAAAAAAGTAGTTTGGGTGCTAAATCGTTATGTTTCAGAAAGATTAGCGAGCATATCTAGTAACACCTTCAATACTTCATTGTTTTTCTTTTGCAAAAAATTACGCTATTTAATACTCGACTTTCATTTCATCATTCACGAAAAATAAAAATCATCATATTCTTCCCAGTCCTTTTTCTCTTCTAAACTAAAGGCTGTCATCTCTTTGGAACATAAAATAGTCCATTTCAAAAATATTCCTGCGGCAAATAGTCTGTAAGCAAGATTGTCGCATCAATCCATACTCCACCATAGTTAATTAGTAAAGCAGAGTCTTATTATATCTGTAAAATGTGCAAAATTTATTTTTAGCTTCAAGCTTTTTGTAAAATATATTCAGTATCTCAAGGTAATCATTTATGTTGTTCATGTCCAAGTGTATTACCGTGTAGTCCTTTTATATTTTCTGTACAGATTTATAGCTTATTTTTCACTACATCAGGCAACTTTTTCAAAAATCCATCCTTGTCCCCGAACTGCCATATAATTTTTCATTCTCAAATGATTTTTGGCTTAATCTGCTCTGCTTTGATACCTTTTGTAAAATATTCATTTAAAAGCTCATTCAGTCTTCTCCAACCATTTTTTTGAGTTATAAAAGTAAAACTCTGTTTTGGATTTTATTAAATAATTTTTGGGCATCATTTCCTTGTATATATATTTATATGGTTTTTGCCTTAATTTTTGTTAAGCCTATCAAGTTTTTGAAATATTAAATTTATAATTATTCATTTTTCATCTTGTCCCTTTTCCAGTTTTTATTTTTCTTTCCATAAATAATTCAATAAAAAAACAACAATATCACTGAAGTTATAATCATGTATTTATTATTTCAGGTTTAATATCAGTAATTCCTTGTATTGCCCATCTTTTGAAAGGCCGCTTTTCGTGCCAATTTCAGAGCAACTCAGCCTGCTGTCAATGTTTTCCTTATTTTTGGAAAAGTTTAGGAAACCGCCTTCATGAAGGTGCTTACGAAAAAAATATTACAAGAACAAGTTCCTACGATTCCCAAAATCCAGCAGGAACTGGAGGTAAGTACTGTGCGTATGTACATAATAAATTAGCCATTCGCTCAGATTTGATCAAGAAAATTTTCATGAACATACTCACTAACGCCTATTTTTGTAATAGTCTGAGATTAAAATCCTTTCTGTCTTCCATTTGCCATCCTAACTACCGAGCTTCTGCTTAAAAGCTTCATTCCTGTTTTCAAAAGATTACTCTTAGGTTGCTGGAAGGATCCTTTTCATAGATTTACGATGTACTGCAGTCTATCTGAAATTGAGTTTGGTAAAGAGCAAAATATCCCGCCTAGACAGATGAGATAGCAGCTAGAATATATCTTTTCTCTTTTTGAATACAATGTAGAAAAATTGTCGGCAATAAACAGATATAAACCATTTTAGATCTGTTTACAATAACTAGAAACAATGTCAGTGCTGTCATTGAGATAAAAACATTTTTATTATTTTATATTATCTTCATTTCTGTAAAATAGTAGAAAAGACATCAAGAAACAACAAAACTATACATTATATTATGCAAAAGTCCTGAACTGTTAAAATAGCAGTAATTCTTGGATAATACATTCTACTGGCTGCCCAGCTCTTATATAGTCTTTTAATAAAATTATAAGTTGCAAGAAATCATCACTATTGTGGCACTGCCAAAGCGTCGCTTTTAGAAAAGAATCATGACTCTCTTCATACTCCTTATACGAAAAAGACTGAAATGGAAAAGAAAAATAAGATAACGTAAAAAGATAGTTATCTAAGACAGTATCTATTCCCACCATCAAAATATGCTATTATAAAATGTACAAACACAAAAAGCGATAACTCTATAGAAAATTCAATGTCTAGCATTTTAAATAGTCTTTTCTGATTTTTCTTGAAAATCATAGAAATTACAAATACTAATGACAAGGCACGTATACAACGTTATTTTTCAAATTTTTCTGATAAAAACAAAGCAATTCAACCAATAGACAAAAAGCAAAATCCTGTTTCTGTTTATAATTAAATTAATTTTTTTATTCATAACTTCTTTTCTCTTTTAAAATTTTTCAGTTTAAATTTCAGTTAATAAATCTAACTATATTTCAGATCGATTCATAATTTCCTTTAAAGACTCTATCTGACACTAATTAAAGGGAATTCCTTTGTAATAGTCTTTTTATATTCGTGTCTTTTCTTGGGAATTTTTCACAATGTTATTTTCATAGAAATTCATTATCCTCAATAACATTGCTTTTTTCAGTCATGGGAATCCCAAAGTCTCACTTTCCTGGATCAAAAAAATCCCAATCACAAACGGTTTTTCAAATCACTGGCAATATGAATTGGAGAGCTGTCATTTCCTACGACAATATCAGCCTTTGAAATCAAAGCTCCAAATTCTACAAGGTTAATTTCTCCACGAAAATCAATAACTATTTTATCATTTGAAAATTTAGAGACAGATTTCTTTTTCAGCTTTTGAGCCAGTTATACCCAATAAAAATAATTTTTATTTTTTTCAATCTTTTCAATAACCTCACGATATTTTTCTATCGGCCATATTTTTTTCAGCTCTTTGACTTCCTGGTGCAACTAATATAGTTTTTGTCCCCTCATTTTCCAAAAATATCCATGATTTTTCCAATATTTATCAATTTTAATAAAATTTTCTTTTTGCAGGATAAATTCTAATTGGAATTTTCTCCTTTATATTCCACTAAATCAAGTATCTTTCCACTTCATGCTTTTTCATATCATAATGAACTTTCTTATTTAGCAAAAAATGAGCCTGTCCTTACATCAAATCCTACAATATTAGGAATTTTGCTAATTTGTGCAAGCAATATGGTTTTATAAATCTATGTGGTATCACACATAATCATATTTTTGTTTTCAATATCTTTAGATACTCTCAAAAACCTTTTTATTCCCTTTGTCTTTTCCCTTTTTATCATAAAAGGGTATTTCATTTCAAGTTGGATTGTGCTTAGCACGCTTTTGATTTGTCAGCAATGTCAAATAATCAATTTCTGATTCAGGATACATGTCCTTTTAACCTTTGTATCAAAAGGCGTAGACAGACAATATCTCCAATAAATGCCTGTGTATTATCAATATTTTCATCTTTCTTCTCCTTTTTCATCCCCATTAATCCGAAAATCTTCTAAAACATCCTATTTTTCAAAAGCTTTTTATAAATATTTCATTTATCTTTATATACAGAGTTATTATACCATACTTTTAGTATTTTTTACATAGGTTAGCAGGTATATTGAAATAAAAATATAATATGTTAGAATGACAAAAGAAAATAAAAATTACGATAAAGGAAAAAAGAAAATGCAGGAAACTAAAAATTTAAATATAGATAATGAAAAATACAAAACTTACGAATACAGAAATGCGAAAAGCGCTAAAAATATTTTTAGGATTTACAAGGGAAAAAGGAAAAATTCTTTTCGAGATTGCCAAAACATCTGATGATTTTCGAACTTAACTCATGAAGATAACAGAATATAAAGTCATAAAATACACGCCATTTCATATAAAAGATAGAAACTGTTTCAGAAAAATATAAATAAGACATTTAACAGCAACTTTTTATCTCATATTATAATTATCTAGTCGATGATTTTCAGTCTTACATATAAAACGCATGATTTGTGGCTTGAATTTTGAGAAAAATTTTTTGAAAAAGGGATATTATCACATGGATTTTAGTTTGGAAATTTTATAGACAAGAGAAAAGCGAGCAAAAATTGCCTTTATTGATTTTTGATGATATTGTTGAAAACCTCCTTTTTGAAAACGCCTCTGTTGACAAAATCCATCAAGAAGTTTTGGAAAGGTTCAATGAAAATTTCTTTTTATCGGTAAAAATTTTCAAGGAAAAAGAATCGAAAAGATTATCGACAGGCTGGAGGAAATTAAGAGTATGGTGTTGTTTCGAGGGAAAAAGATTTAGAAATGACTAGGAAAAAATTTTGGATAGAAAATAAAAATATATCTCAGACAGCGTCAGAAGGTTGCCTGAGTATTTTTGTTAAATGTTCTTAAATTTTGTGAGTTATACTATAAAAATCGGCTTTTGAAAGATTTTTCTAGTATTCTAACTCTAACTTGCCGGTAATTCTTTCCTCATTACCATGTCTCAAATCACCCATTAAGACTAGGTCCCATAGTTTTGAGCTTCATTCATAATTGTCTTGAATGTATCTCCTGTGAATAAAGAGTTGTAATTGTCCCCCAAAACGTTTCAGCTAGGCTATTTTCATCCTCTTCTTCGACATTTACACGTAATACATCCACTTTTTGCTCCCCAAATATATGGAAGAAAGTAAATAATGTTTTATTTGCGTTATAAGCTCCATCATCAAAGCGACATTAGAATTGTCCAGTTTGAAATCTTCCACATTTGGTAAAATAATTAGCGGTTTGAAAATACTTCTTAAAATTTCCTTTAGTACTGAAGTTACTTTTCATTTTTACAAGAACAAGCAGATCATATTTTTAACTCTTCCAGTACAATTTCAGATGTCTCACCATCTTTTTGTATAAAAAGTTCGAAAATATCGAAGTCATTTTTCCTTTAATACAGTTTTCCTCAAGTTCCTGTATTCATAAAAAGCGTAATTTGCTCAATATTTAGTCCCATTCCTTCTATGCTAACAGGAAATACCTCATATTTCAGGACATCCTTAATATAAATAACGTCAACATCAGCGTTATATTTTTGTGTGAGCTTTTTGCAAAAATTAACCAATGGCTGTATTTCGTTTTTGCTAAAAGTAACTAAAAATAATACTGTAACATTTTAACCACTTCCTTCTATATGATAATTTTTGTTTATCTTGTTACTGTTCATTTTCAGCTCAATTCAGGCTCTTCTGTAATTTTTACCACTGAAACAATTTTTCATTATTTCTAACTTTCATTATTCGTACACGGATGCCGAACGCCCTATTACTGACACGTTATTAACGCTCGTTCTAATTAATGTTCCTTCTGACGTAATAAGCATAATTTCATCATTTCTGTGACAATTTTTACATCTACGATTTTTCCCAGTTTTATCATTAAGTTTTTGCATTGATAATTCCTTTTCCTCCTCTAGATGTAAGTCTGTATTCTGATAACTTGGTACGTTTTCCATATCCTTCCTCAGTAGTTGTAAGAATTCTAATTTCATCATTATTCATTTCTGAATTAATAATTTGCGGCTCCTACAATTTTGTCCTTATCTCTAAGAGTTATGCCTTTTACTCCAGTCACTCCAGTTCCATACTTCTTACATCTTTTTCAGAATCTAATCGCAATACCGTTTCTTGTGTGACAAACACTTCATCCTCGCCAGTTCAACTTGTAAGCCAGTATACATGACTTCATCATCATCATTTAACAATTGCGTTTTCCAGCTTTTTAATGTTGTCAAAACAATGTCAGTTCAGATTTTCTAACAACTCCGTTTCGTGTTACAAAGAATAAGTTTTTATTTTTCAAATTCCCGAACTCTTATTATTGTGCTGACTTTTTCATCAGTATCTAGATTTATAATGTTTCAATCAGTTTTTCCACGTGCCTGTTTTTCCAGTTTCAGGGATCTCGTACACTTTTATGCTGAATACTTTTCCTTTTGTTGTGAAAAATAAGCAATGTGTCAGAGTTTTTGCTATGTACATATCTTTTTACTACATCGTCTTCTATTGTGTTTGTAGCATTTACTCCAGATTCCACCACGTTTTTGTGAACAGTAAGTGTCGGTGCTACACGTTTTACATAACCTTTTTCTGTAGTGTTACAACAACTTCTTCGTCCTTAATTAAGTCTTCTATGCTAATTTCGGCTCTTGCATTTCTGATTTCAGTTCTACGTTCATCACCAAAAATCTTCTTTTTTAATTTAAAGTGCCTCCTCTTTAATTATACCGTATATTTTTTGGATCGTCAGATAAAAATTCCAGTTAATTCTTCAATTAATAGCATAAGTTCGTTATATTCACTGATTAATCTTATCTCTTTCAAGTCAGTAAAGCCTTTGCAATCTCATATCGAATTGCTTTTGCCTGAATTTCTGAAAATCTAAATTTTACAGTAATTCAGTCCGTGCAACATTTGCATCCTTTGAAGCACGTATAATTCTAATTACTTCCTCAATGTTATCAAGCGCAATTTTGAATCCTTCAAAAATATGAGCCCTATTTTTAGCCTTTTTCAACTCAAATTCAGTTCTTCTTGTAATCACTTCAAACCTATGTTCGAGATATTTCTGAAGAACCTGCTTTAAATTCAACACTCTTGGTGCATTATCCACAAGTGCAAAGCATAATTACAAATGTATTTTGTAAATCAGTAAATTTATAAAGGCTGTTCGAAATTAATTCACTTTCCTCACCTTTTTTCAGTTCGATTACAATTCCTGATACCATCCTGTCAGTTTCATCCGTAAGTCTGATATTCCAGTTATTTTCTTCTGTCTTACCAAATCTGCAATTTTTCAATAAAGTGGCTATGTTACCTGATATGGCAATTCTGTAACAATAATCGACTCTTTTCCAGTTTTTGAAGTTTCGCTTCCACGATCCTCTGCAACTCGAGTTTTCCACGTCCAGTCCTATCGCATCGCCAAATCCCCTGTTTCCCGTTAATTATACCTCCAGTTGGAAAATCGGATATTTTATATACGTAATCAGTTCATCAATCGAAATTTCAGGATTATCAATCAATGCGACAATTCCATCAACTACTTCTCCTAAATTAGTGGAGGAATATTTGTAGCCATCCCGACAACAATACCGTTTTGCTCCATTTAATAATAAATTAGGAAGTTTGGCAGGCAGTACAACTGGCTCATCAAACTTTCATCAAAGTTCTTTCTATAATCAATCGTATCTTTTCCAATATCATAAAGCGACTCTTCAGTAATTTTAGCCATTCTAGCTTCTGTATCTGCATTGTCATCGCTTCATCCCCATCGATTGAACCAAAGTTTCCCATGTCCGTCGATAAGTTCATATCTCATATTAAAGTCCTGTACCATTCTAACCATTGCACCATAAACTGATGAATCTCCGTGTGGATGGTATTTCCCCAGTACATCCCCGACAATCCTTGCCGATTTTTAAACGGAGTCTTGTGGCTCATTCCATTTCACTCATGGAAAACAAAATTCTTCTATGTACAGGCTTTTAATCCATCACGTACATCAGGCAACGCACGACTAACAATTACACTCATCAGAATAATCCAAATAAAGTGCCTTTATCTCATCCTCAATATAAACATTAGATTCATTTGATAAATCCGTAGCCTTAGGCAATCCTTCCACAATGATTTCCCTATCATCGTTCTCATCCATTTCCGTTATCTCTTCTTCTCTTTCATCGTCATCTCTAAAATCGTCTGACATCCTGCACTCTTTTCTTCTCTACAACAAAGTGAACTATTAATTAAGCTATTTCTAAATTTTTATTACAAGTTATCTTAATTTTAGTAATTGTTTTTCCTTTTTGTATTAACTCTTTTTAAGCAGAGAGTATCAGACGCCATACCTCTGCACTCCAGCACGCAAAACTTTCTTAATAAAGAGTAAAACTCGATTTTGAATCAAGATTATTTTAGCATAATTAACTAAATATAATTTAAAATTTGGTTCAAAATCTCAAACAGTTATTTTTCTTTAACGAAATCGCTTATTTTCTAATAACATATCTATTTATAATTAAACTAAAAATGTCGTGATTTTTCGAGTAGAAATTGACTGTTTGAACTTTTTCATTTTCTTTAAATCGTGATTAATTTATAGAGTTGATAATAGCTTTTTGTTAAAAAGCGAGTTTCATTTTTATTTCAAAAATGCTTAGACAAAGCCAGGGATTGCAAAGGGGATGGCGATTATTCCCCTTTGCTTTTAAAAAGAAAAACATAAATATTATAGAAAAATATCTATTAGTAGAAAATAACTTTTATCAATTTTAATCAAAAATTATATATCTAGATTTCTTACATAATTCGCATTATCTTCAATAAACTTCCTTCTTGGCTCAACCTTATCCCCATTAGAATATTAAACATCTTATCTGCATAGGAAGCGTCTTCCATTGATACTTTTAATAACGTTCTTACTTACGGATCAAGAGTTGTTTTCCCAAAAGCTGTTCGGATTCATTTCTCCCAGCCTTTGTAACGCTGGATGTGTACTCTTCCTTCTCCTTCCAGTACTCTTGTCACTTGTTTCATCTGATCGTCTGAATACGTATCTGATTGCTTTTCAACCTGAATTTTTGTATAAAGCGCTGTACGACTATAGATGTAGCCTTCGTTAATTAATTCTCTCAGATGTCTGTAGAAGAATGTCAGCGTAATGTTCTGATGTGAGCTCCATCAACATCGGCATCTGTCATAATTACGATTTTATGGTATCTTGGTTTTTAAGTCCATTTCTTCGCCAAATCCAGCTCCAAAGGCTGTAATCATTGCTCTAATTTCTGCATTTTCAAGAGCCTTGTGCACTCCTGATTTTTCTACATTCAAGATTTTTCCACGAAGAGCAATATTACTAAAATCTTCTATCTCTTCCTTGTTTTTGCAGAACCTCCTGCTGAGTTTCCTTCGACTATGAAAATTTCTGATTCAGCGGATCTTTTGAAGAGCAGTCTGCTAACTTTCAGAGCAATGATCCTACTTCAATGTATTTTTCTAAGTACAAGTTCTCTCGCTTTTTCAGAGCTTCTCTTGCCCTTTTTGACATTACCATTTTTCAATAATTTTTCAGTTTTGCCTTTGGATGGTCACTCTAGATAAAATTTCAAGTTGCTTCCAACAATATTTGAGACAATTCCTGTAACTTCACTGTTTCCAAGTTTTTGTTTTGTCTGCCTTCAAACTGAGAGCTCAGGTATTTTTACACTTATTACACAGACAAGAGCCTTCTCTCTACGTCTGTTCCTTGAAATGTCCATTTTTATCTTTAATTAAGTTCATCTGCTGCAATATCATTGATTGTTCTTGTAAGCGCTGTTCTAAATCACTTTGACATGAGTTCGCCTTCAGTAGTGTTATATTTACAAATGAGATAAACTGTTTCTCTTTGTGAAGTTGTGTAGTTCATTGCAATTTCCACTTCCACAAATTTTGCACTTCGCTGTTTTTATCACCGTGTTTCCCGTTTTTCATCCTCAACTTCCACTTCCTTCGCTTCCTCAATTTGCATCATTATCAACATATAAATTACATCATCAATTATTTTCCTCGTCTATAATTTCATTCAGAAATCCTTTATTCCACCCTCAAATAAAAATTCCTCAGTTTTATTTTCAGCATTTCTCTCATCCAGCCAGTTCAATTTTTCAAGCGCTTTGATTCAATATACCAATTCTTTTAGACGTGATTTCAATACAGAATAATCGTAAACTGTTGTTTCAAATATTTCGTCATCAGCTTTAAAATCTTACTACAGTCCATATACCATCGTCTGCCACAATTTCCTCCACAGGCGAAGTTGGGACACCACGTTCATAAGTTTGCCTAAAAATTTTCCCATCACGTGTTACAGTTGCCTCAAACCATTCTGACAAAGCATTTACAACAGATACCCCAACTCCGTGAAGTCCACCTGACACCTTATAATTATCATTGTCAAATTTTCCTCCAGCGTGAGTAGCTAGATGAGTACAACTTCCAAAGTCGATTTTCCAGTTTTGTGCATTCCCACAGGGATTCACGTCCAGTGTCAGATACCTCAATAATATTTCCCTTCAAGTATCTTTACAGTAATTTTATCACAAATTCAGCAAGTGCTTCATCCACGCTGTTATCCACTATTTCCCCATACTAGATGGTGAGCTCGCGTGCTGAAAGTTGATCAATATACATTCCTGGACGCTTTCTAACTGCTTCCAGCCTTCCAGAACCATAATCGCCTCTGCTCCATAATTATTATCCATGATTTATTTTTCCTCCATTTTCAATATATGTTCAGCCTTTTTAAATAAAATAAGTCAAAGCTTGAACAAATCTAATTTTTGTCGTTAAGTGATTTATTATAAAATTGCAACACTAAATCATAAAACAATTTTATTCTAAATTCAATTTTATTTTTAATATATAATTTACAGTTAAAACACAGTATTACGCTTACTATGCCGAGTCAATACAATTAGTCCAGTATTTGCACTGATAATGTGTTTTACAACATTTAGACCATATTTCCAGTTTCAAGACGCAATGACGGATTATACAGGTATGATAAAACCAAAAATCATTCTTTTTATATGTTAAAAATCCTCCAGCAATTATAAACAATGCGACTCCTGTTAAAATTCTGCTATGATTTTGTCATATTTTGACTGACACAGAAAAACAGGAACAATACCTTTTCGATCGTCGGAAGATTAAGAAAACAATAAATAAAATTATTGTTGGAGAGTACATACTGGATGCCGAGTGCTGTTTTCAGATAATCTATCATTTGTATGAAATTTGGATTTTCCCAAAATTTTGATGAAATAATTTCTTCAAAGCGGAATTATCAATAAAAATGTTAAAAAGTATTATAAGCGTTAATAATAAACCAGCTTAAAACAAGTTATCAGCTTTGCCAGGATTATTTGATGCGTGCTAATCAGGCGTATTTGTCAAATATCCCTCATTCCCGAACACAGAACGATGGAAACGCACTATTGCCCCATAATGCGGCATTACTACAGATCCAATGGCGACAAGCGTATATACAAAATAAAGCGTGCTTTGAAACAGAGTTAAAAGAAAACTTTAAATACTCATCCATGCCGTTGTTGCCAAAAGCGAACTGAGCATTCTTATACCAATTCGCAACGCCTAATCCAATATAAAAATGGAAATATCAGCTTTCCAATATCAGAAAAATCATATTTAATTAATTTTTCCTAGAATTTTTCAATATTTGAACACCTCCCTGAAATAATTATCAACTGTCATATTTCGTTTCCTTTTTTATTGTTTCTGTCTCCTGATGAAGCAGAATGTCTCCTTGCTTGAAAATCGCCTCATCGAGTATTGGCTCACATCTGCAATCAAATGTGTAGAAATAATAACAGCGACCTCTTTATTGCAGTTTTTTATAATCGTATTGAGAATATAGTCCCTGCGTGCGGGATCGACTCACTTTATCGGCTCATCTAAAGATACAACAGCTTTTTCTGCACATTACGAAATTAGCTGGATCTTTTCCTTCGTTTCCCTATAAAGCGACTTAAAATCTTTTGGAAGAATCAATATCGAGATCTTTTAACATCTTTAATGCCCTTTCAAGTCAAAATCCTCATAAAAATCAGCGAACAGCCGTAAAATAGCCTTTACTGTCTTAGTATTATCTAAATAATTTTTGTATCTGGAAGATATGCAACGATTTTTAGTTTCTGTCGGGATTTTTCCATCAATCAGTATCTCCCCCTAGTGAAGCAGAGAGACCGTTCAGAAGCTTTATAAAGGTTGTTTTACTTCCGTTTGAATATAAAGACCGACAATTTTCAGATTTCACTGACAGGTTCACATTGTTCAGGGCGTTAGTGAAATCATAGCTTTAGACAGTCCGTTACATTTTAAAAATAATATTGTCCATGAGCGTCCTTTCTATTTTTGTATTATATTTATTCATCAGTCGGAAATTGTCATATCATCTTTTTATGTCGTCAATAAGATTAAATATTTTCTCTTGAATTTTTACAATTTCTTTTTCTTCAGGCGAAAATTTTCCCAGTACAAATCCCAATGTTTCTTCCTTTGTTTACGGTTTTCCAATCCAGACTTTATTCGCGTAAATTCATTTCCGACATGTGAGTATGGATTTTATTCCATTATGCCCTCCTGCACTTCCATTCTGCTTGATTTTTCAGCTTTCCAAATGGCATATCCATATCATCGTAAATCACAAAAAGGTCTGTTTCAGGGTCAAGCTTAAAAATCGTGCAGCTTCTCCGACAGCCTCTCCCTGAGATTCATAAAAGTCATTGGTTTTTGATAAAAATACCTTGTCCCCTTTGTGATTAGTCGCGGACAAAAAGTGATTTAAACTTCTCTCTTATATCAGTTATATTATTTTTCCTTCAAATATTCGTCGACAAATATAAATCAATGTTATGCCGTGTCAATTTATACTGTTCTCCTGGATTACCCAATCCTACAATTAGTTTCATTAAAAATTTCTCCTTTTTCAGATTGCTTACTTTTAGAATTATATCAAATTTGTAAAAATACAAAAATATTTGGAAAAACGTTTAATTCCTGCTGTTTGCAATTCTATAAATAAAAAGCCGAATAGAGATTCAGCTGATTTTTGTATAATATATTTATGACAAACATACACAAAATAAACTGAAAATATATTTTCAGTAACAACAATATTTTACTAGATTCCTTAAATTTTTGCAAGAAAAATAATATTGGCGACAGTCACATGAATATAAAATTTCCATTGATAAATTTCTTGCCTGCAGGGATATTTCAAAAGGTTTTGTCAAGTTCAAATGTCCTCACTGTCCTGTTGCACATTTGTTTCCTATTACCTACAAGTCTAAGCTCTCGTCCTTCTTGTGGTTACAAGTACTCTGGGACATGGACTGAAAATATTCAAAAACATATTCTCAATATTGAGCACTAGCCATGTCCTTTTTACTGTCCCTCAAGAATGCAGAAAGTTCTTCTTCTACGACAGATCCCTCCTGTCAAAACTTTCTGCCGCTGTTAACGAGGTATTCAAGTTCATCTTTCACAATATCAGCAGGAAAAGAAAAAGAAAAAACAAAATTCTGGACATTCCGGATATTGCTTTACTGATTCCGATATTGTACATTACGGCCTCATTTCTGTCATTCATACTTTTGGCAGGGGATGAAATGGAACCCTCATGTTCATGCCATTGTTTCATTAGGAGGTTTCAATAAAAATCTTGAGTTCAGGAAAATGAGATGCTTCAACGTTGACACTATTGCCGGTCAATGGAGTACCACGTCCTTAAAATTATTGAAAACGGCAGCTATCCCAACAGGAAGATTGAGAAAGCCGCTAAAAATACTGCCGCAAAGCTTTACAAGGAAAACAAAAGGTTTTTCTTTAACGTTGGCAATGGTGATATTAACAGCACAAAAGGTATTATCAAATATCTTGGACGATACCTTGCACGTGCTCCCATTACTGAATAAGATTACTGACATTACTGACAAGGAGGTCACTTTCTTTTTAACGACCTGGCTAATGATAAAAGAAAAACTTGCATTACTATGCCTTCTGAGACATTTGTTTCCATATTTTAATTCATCTGCCTCCTAAACACTTTAAGATGGTAATACTGCAGTTTTTATTCAAGGCATATTTACGGCGAGGCTTAAGAGGCAGTGATGCTTTCAGGAAAAAGCATTGCCGTGTCAAGATATTCATTTTATCAAAGGCAGATGTACAGGACTTTCAGGGATGAATCCCTTTTTACTGTCCGGTATGCAAGGTTAAAAATGATTGTATGAGAATTTTATCATTACAGATATCGCCCCTCATACTATTAATATTTTATTAATCCAACTAGGTTGGATATTTTTGTCATGAACATTTATATATTTGTTTAACAAAGAGAGGAAAAGAGGCTGACGCCTCTTTTTAAAAGTATCAAATATATCAGTAAATACCTGAAAATATAGATTTAATTTTCCTTATAAATAAAAAGGCGCTCCTGTGAACGCCTTCTTTATTTTGGAGAGAAAAATCAACTTGTGAAAATTGATTTATCTTAGTTATATATAAATATATAGCTAAAATCATATTTAATTTGTCTTTTAGTGAAAATTTTTATCAACAAATTTATTCTACAGACATAGTTTATTATTAAAATTCTTTTTGATTTGTTCAACCCATGCATCGATTCTTTCATCTGTTAATTCAGACTGATTAACTTCATCTAAAGGCAAGTCCTAAAAATTCACCATTTTTACGGCTCTTGATTCGTTAAATTCATATCCTTCAACTGAAGTTTTTCCAATAATTGCTGCGCCAGTTTTTGGATTTCTTCATCAATAATAACAATTCCATCCATAAACGTATCAGAGAATGTTCCTTGATCTCCACTGCCGAAATATCCTACTTTTTCTGCTGAAATCTTTGCTTGCCAAATCGTCAACAACTTCTGACCGATCATCCTGCAAATCTCGAATCCCCATGTAGAAGTTCCCAAAAGCGGCACATCAAAAGTCTTCTAGCTTATCTTCATTCCCGTCAATATTAAAACTTCTGCTCCATCAATTTTTCTGCAATTTATGAGGCTATATCTTCAGATTACGCCTGTTGTTGATCGATTCCTACTTTTTGCCATATTAAGCCTCCGTTATTAGTTTTTATTTATTTTTGGATATCATGTATCCGAGTATTTGTTATCTTTCTAAACCAAGGAAATAAATTGTTTTATTCAATTTTCATATAAAAATATATCATATTTTTATTTTGGTTGTCAATTTTTGATTTTTATATTCATTTTTTAAATTACATTCAGATCTTTATGAAATTTAATAGTAAAAAGGGCTTGTTTGTAATTTTTAAAATATCAAAAGCTAAATTAAAAATCAAATATGCCACATATAGTAATCTTCTTCTGTTTTTGGAATAATTAGGCAGGAATGCCCTACAGCGACAGCTTCATCAGGCACATCTCGTAAAAACAACCGAATTTGCTCCAATTCTTACATTTTTGCCAATTACTATATTTCCTAAAAAGTTTGCCCCAGTTCCAACTGTTACATTTTCTTTTTAAAGTCGGGTGTCTTTTTGAGTTTTCAGTGCTACTCATGACGAGTTACCCCATGATAAATAACGCAGTTATCTCCAATTTACTGTTTTCTCAATTACAATTCCCATCCGTGGTCAAAAAAATATTTTTATTTCCCAGCTTTGCTCCCCGGATGAATTTCTATTCCTGTAAAAACGTGAAATTTGAGAAATAAGCCTTGCCAAAAATACAATTTCCTTTTTGATGAGCAATCTTATGGTTAATATCGCATGCAGGGATGGATAGAAAAGACTTCTATTTTAAATCTTACTGCCGGATCCTTTTCTGCGATATTATTTATTTCATTTTGTAACCATTTAAAAATAGTAATCACCCTCACTTAAAAATTTATATTAAATTATATACTAAAAAGCATTTTAAAAACAACTTTTTATCATGCGACTTGACGCAATAGAGAACAAATATTTTTAAGGATTGTAAAAAGGCAATTCATCTTAAATATGGTTATACTAAAAGCCCTCATTTGAGAAATGATTTCCTATTTACTTTTCTGACAAGGGGTCGAGACCCTTGCTAAACGGAATTATAAAAACTCCATTGTTTTAACAGGGGAATAGTATTGTATATTAAAAATTCTTGCCATATTATTTTCTATAAACTATTTCTAAATACTTCAACTGACAAAGTATTTTTCTCCCTCATCAGGTAAAATTGCCAGGACTTTTTCCCTTTTCCTAATTTTTAGCCACTTTATAGTCATGTAATTGCAGTTCGGAAGAGATTCCTATAAATAGTCCGTTTTCCTTTGAAGCTCTTGTTGCAAACTCAATAGCCTCTTCATTTGTTATTTTTATAACTTCATCAACAAAGCTCAGGATCATAGTTCCCAGGAACAAATCCTGCTCAAGCCCTGCTGGAAGTATTTTCAGGCTGTTCTCCAGATAACACGGCAGATGTTGAAGGCTCAACAGCAAATACTTGAACATGAGACGCTCCTCCTTCAATCTCTTTCCAACTCCTGATAAAGTTCCTGCTGTTCCAACTCCTGAAATAAAGGCATCAATTTGTGGAAAAATCATCCAAAATTTCTTTTGCTGTAGTTTCATAGTGTTTTGCAGGATTTGCAGGATTTTCAAACTGTTGAGGCAAAAGAAATATCCGTTTTCAGATGCTAGTTTTTCAGCTTCAGCAATCGCACCCTTCATACCTTTTGCCCCTTCAGTCAGGATTAATTCAGCCCCGTAAAACGTCAAGATGCTTCTTCTTTCCACACTCATCGAATCAGGCATTATAATTATAACTCTATATCCTTTCGCTTTCCTATTAATGCCAATGCAATTCAGTATTTTCCCGAAGTAGGCTCAACAATTGTGCCACCTGGCTTTAATTACCTTCTTTTTCAGTACTTCTATCATTCCAAAGCCTAACTCTATCCTTTACACTTCCACCGATATTATATTTTTCCAGTTTTACATAAATATCAGCAATATTTTTCTTCATTTAAAAATTTTTAGTTTTACACAGGCGTATTTCAATTAAGTCTAAGATATTTTTCATAAATCATTACAATTACCTCCATATTTTTATATTATTTTTAAATTTGTATCTACAACTATTATAGCACTAAAATTTATTAAAATCAATAGTAAAAATTAGAAAATATTTTTAAATTTTGGTTTTTACATGGATTAGATTACAAATTCATATCATCGACATTATCGGATATTCCTTAATTTTTGGAATTACGGACGCTAATATTTCCTTCTTCAAATGGATTTTTAAATTAGCAGATTTCATAAGTTCAAAGAATGACTTGCTTCCTCCAAGTTTGCACAGATTCAAATAATCCTTCAAGCTTTTTCCTGTCTTCCCATGATTTTATCCGGTGGAAAGCGCAGACTTGTGCTAAAGTGTAGTCGATGTAGTAAAATGGCGAGGCTGAAAATATGCCCTTGTCTAAACCGGAAAAATTCCGTTTTCAATTCATCAACTCTCCGTAATCTCTAGTTGGTAAATATTTTTCTCAATTTCAAGCCATTTTCACGACGCTCTTGTGGCGTAACTCACGGATTTTCATAAACCCAGTGCTGGAATTCATCTACAGTTACTCCATAAAGGAATGAATAAAAAGAGCTTCTGACAAATGAATAAATTTATATTTTTCTGTATCATTTTCAAAGAATAATTTCATCCACGGCCAAGTCAAAAATTCCATACTCATTGAATGAATTTCGCAAGCCTCATAAGTTGGCCATAAATATTCAGGCACATCAAAACCTCGGCTTTTGGTAAACTTGAAAAAGCATACCTCGCTTCGTGCGTCAAAACATCAATATCATGTGCAGTCCCATTAAAATTGGCAAAAATAAATGGAGCTTTGTGTTCTGGAATGTAAGTACAGTATCCGCCACTCATTTTTCCCTTTTTAGAAAGCAAGTCAAGCAAATTATTTTCAGTCATAAATGTAAAAAACTCATCAGTTTCCTTCGATAATTCCTTGTACATCGTTTTCCATGACTCAGAATCCATTCAGGTGAACCATGTGGATCGGCATTTTCGAATTAAATTTTATAGCCTCGTCATAAAATCTAAGTTTTTCCACTCCCAGTCTTTTTTCCTGTCTTTTACGAAGTTCAGTATGCAGTGGAACAATGTTTTCAAGTACTTGCTTTCTATAACCTTCTACCATTTTTGCATCGTATTCAAGCCTTGAAAGTTGTTTCTATACCCCAAATTCCACATAATTTTTGTATCCCATTTTCTGTGCCATTTAGTTCTCACTTTTTACACGAATCATAAAATATTGTCAAATTCTTCTTGATTTTCAGCAGCTGAGCTATTTTTCTTTGAAGCTTCAATTCTCACATTTCTGTCCTTTGATTGCGTATAGGGAACCATTTGCGATAAATTAAGCTCTTTTCCGTCAAAATCAATTTTCGCGCTGGCAATCAATTTTGAATATTTGCTTGACAATCTATTTTTCCTCCTGTGCATCGGAATAATCTCGTTCGAGAAAAACTTTCAATGTATTTTTCTGCCAAGTCGAACAGCAATTTCCCGTATTTCTTGATGAGTTCATCTTAAATTTTTGAGTTGACAAGCGCTTTATAAAAATCATTAGTAAATCCAAACAAAAATTGGACTAATTTCATCCATATACTCATTTTTCCTTATCATAAAACTCATCGTTCGTATCAATGCTGTGCCGAATCGAAACAAGCGTCTGCATAGTCTCAATATGGTTTCTCAGCTTTATAATTTTATCAAACGCCTCAATCTGCCCCTCCACATTTTTCTGCCTTTTTCAAAACTGCCTATCAGCTCTGAAAAATTCTCCTTTTATTTTTCCAAGTCCAAATGCTCATATTTGTAATCATTAAAATTCATAATTTTCTCCTCCATATTTTTATTTTTATAAGTTTAGTATATCAAATTTTTGAATAAAATAACAATTTTTGTGATGAAAAACTTTTTCAAAAGATTCAAGCTATAATACTCAAATTTCATAATTATATATTTTTGATAATCTATTATAGTAATTTAAATTTATTTTAAATTTTATTTTTAAAGTTAGTATTACTGTATTTTGTAACCCTTGTTTTTAACATTTTTTGAAATGGGAGGACTAAAATGAAAAATAAAATCAGAATTAACAAAAAAATGACTATGGCAAAATGTATGGACATTTGGATGAAAAACGAACATAATTATATAAAAGAATCTACCTATGCCCTATATTTGACAATTATTGAAAAACATTTGAAAGTTTATTTTAAAAATAGAAAAAAATAAGCACAATTTCCAATAAGGATCTGCAGTCTTTTTATTTTTGGACAAGCTGAATGATGGAAAAATTGAATGAAATGGAGGTTTATCGAGAAAAACTGTAAAGGATATGGTAACATTGCTAAATGCAGTTCTTAATTTTGCAATAAAAAGAAAAATAATAAAAAGACTCAATTTGAATATAAAATTCCAAAAAGATGAAAAATTGAAAAATGAAAGTTTTTGATTCTGAGGAAAGAATGAAAATTTTTGAATATATAAAAAGAACATGGATTGCCAGTACAGCTGGAATACTTCTTTGCCTATGCACGGGGCCTAGGATAGGAGAAATATGTGCATTGCGATGGAAGGAGGTTGATATGGCAAGGGGAATTATCAGCGTCGACCACACGATACAGCGAGATCTGCTTAAGCAACGCCAGCGAGTAATAATTTCCGAACCGAAAACGCAAAGCTCAAACGAAAGATTTCCGATAGCAAGGGAACTTATTCCTGTTCTAGAAAAATTTAAGTCAGAAGACGAGAATTACGTTATTTCAGGAACAGAAAAATATATTGAGCCACGGACATATAGAAAAATTCTTCAAAAAATGCTGAGGCTTTTTAAAAAATAAGAAAATTAAGATTCCATTCGTTAAAGGCACACTTTGCCACACAGGCGATAGAACTTGGAATAGACTGCAAGACTGTATCTGAAATACTGGGACATTCAACTGTCAGCATTACATTAAATTTGTATGTCCATCGGATCTTGACCATAAGAAAAAATGTATGAACATAATTTTTGATAATATGGGTACAACAGCAACTAAAGATTAAAAATAATCATAAAAATTCTAAAAAATGAAAAAAACAAAGGCTACAGCAAGTACAGTAATACACCTTTTAAAAATCAAAATTAAAATACTTTTAAATTCGATTTCTTCTATGTGTTTTTACATGAAAAAACTATCTTGAATTTGCTATCGAAATACTATACTTACAGCGTAATTATTTGTTAAAGAATACACTTGCTTAATTCAATTAAAAAAATTAAAATATTTTGACAGTTGCTAATTAAAATGTATTTTTAAATAAAAAAATTAACTGTCTGTTTAAGGTGAGGATGAATTATGAAAATAAATAAGGATATTTACATACGGATATTATATATATTTATTTTATATTTACTTTATAACTTTTGCTAGATAAATACGACTATGTAATAAAATATTTGACAAGCTTCATCTTTATCATATATATATTTACAAAATTTATATTTGGACAGCTGGATTTTTATGCAGAACGTTTCAGGCTAAAAGATATTTTTCATAAATCTCGGAATTAATATTGTTTTTCGATAACTCTGTATGCCTTTTGGAAACGTTTTGACATTTTCAATATGTTTTGCTATCGCTGTTCCTGTTTCAAGTGATTTTCAGAAGAATAGTATGCTCGCTCTACATGAAGAAGAAAAAATGTACTCATATTTGGGTCAAATCATATGAAAATAATATTCAGGAGGACATTATAAGATCCCTTGACTATAATTATGTCGGATATATCTCCAACAACAAAAAGCAGAGCGACAGAATATCTTATTGAGAGTTTACGAACAGATGGAGAAAGTATTTACCATTGATATTCTTGTAATTGTAAAAGATATAAAAAGCCCTGGCTTTAAAAATATATGAAACGCATTTTTGACTTGAAGATAAATGGGCTAAAAATAATGAATTATGAAGAATTTAATGAAGATATCCATTGATATAAATAAAATAAACGAGGTAGCTTCTCCAGTCGAACGGATTTGACATTCTAAATAACGAAGTGCAAAGGAATATAAAGCGCGGAATGGACTTGATGCTTGCACTGGTATTGATGGTTATTCTTTCTCCGCTTGCGTTAATAGTTTCAATAATTATTAAACTGGAATCAAAAGGTGTACTGTCATATTCAAGCAGATGCGCATAGGTGAAAATATGCGTCCTTTAAAAGGTGTATAAGTTTCGAAGCATGAGGCTCCATGATCCGGAAAAATATTCAAAATACACTTTGGATAACGACAGCAGAGTTACCAAGTTTGGCAAGTTTATAAGAAAAACAAGAATCGATGAACTTACGCGACTCTGGAACATATTGAAAGGGTACGATGAGCTTTGTTGGATCGCGTCCTGAATGGGATATTCTTGCAAAAGATTACGCAAGGCAAATAAATTAATATAACCTTAGGCATCTTATAAAACCTGGAATAACAGGCTGGGCTCAAGTGATGTTTTCCGTATGGGGAAAGCTTAGATGACGCAAAAAGCTGGAATATGATTTATATTATTTAAAACATCAGAGTTTTTATACTTGATGTGCTTGTTGTCGCATAAAACAGCAAAAGCTGTATTTTTTTGGAAAAAGGAAAATAAACTAAATTTCAGGAGGATTCTCATGAAAGAATTATTTTAGCTGGAGGACGGAACTAGACTGTATCCTCTGACAAAGTCGATTTCAAAACAGATTATGCCAATTTATGATAAGCCAATGATTTATTATCCTTTATCTGTACTTATGCTTGCAAATATAAAGGATATTTTCGATTATTTCTACACCAGAGTTTACCTCTATTCCAAGAACTTTTAGAGATGGAAGCGATTTGGGTATATCTGAAAATACAAAAGTACAAGAAAAAGCCTAATGGACTTGCAGAAGCCTTTTTAATTGGTGAAGAATTTATTGGTAATGATAATGTGGCTCTAATTCTGGGTGATAACATATTTTATGGAAGCGGATTTACGGGTCTGGTTGAAGAATCTGCAAAGTTAAAAGAAGGAGCAATAATATTTGGGTATCCTGTAAAAGAATCCTAGAGCTTATGGAGTAGTTGAATTTGATGAAAACGGCAAAAGCTATTTCATTGGAGGAAAAACCAAAAGACCTAAATCAAATTACGCAATACCAGGATTATACTTTTTATGATAATACAGTTATCGAAAAAGCAAAAAATGTAAAACCATCCGCAAGAGGTGAATTAGAAATTACAGCTGTGAACGAAATGTATCTATCTGAAGGAACGTTGAATGTTAAAAATCTTGGGAGGGGTACAGCATGGCATGATACAGGTACTCATGAATCTCTATTAGAAGCGACCAATTATGTGGAAGCTATTCAAAATAGACAGGGATTATTTATTGCTTGTATTGAAGAGAGTGCATATCAAAAGGGATGGATTACAAAAGAAGTTGCAAAATTTAGTAGAATCTCTTATTAAAACAGAATATGGAAAATATCTATTAAATTTCACTAACAAATAAAAATAAATGCACAAGGAGTCTAAAATTGAAAATATTTAAATATAAACTTCAATTATATATTTTTGTTTTTCATATTTTATTTATCTTTTGTTTTTAATAATTTAATTTACATACGATTAAATAAATTTTATGAAAAAAATTCCTTTTTCAAGTACGAGTTTAGCGTTGATGAACCAATTGGTTCAATTGATAAAAGATACAAAAAGTAGAAGAATTTTATGACATTACAATCTAAAAATAATGTTAGAGGATTGGAGCTTTTATTTGCTACTTATGGAAGAGCTAATAAAGGGGATTTGAAATTAGAGTTCTAAATGTTAAAAATAATAAATTAATAGTGAACAAGACTATTAATCAAACTCAGATAAAAGATAATGACTATGTAGAAATTATCCTCATGTAGAAAATGACTTAGAATATAAAAATTTTAATTACTTCGTCGTCTGAAAAAGCTACATCAGTAACAATGTGGAAATCGACTAAAGTAAAAACTCAAAAATGCATTACTAATAAACGGCACGAATGGAGATTTAATAATAAAGAACTCCATAAACCTTTATTTTGTCAAAAATATTATATTTTTGTTTTGCAGACAATATTATAATTGCTATAATTTCTTTTTATATTATTTAAAATAATTATTAATTTAAACAATATTATAGTTTTTGACAAGTTATAAAATTTTTAATAAATGAGTTTATACTATAATCTACTTTTTGAAATGGTAATCAGAGATATAAAAGTAAAGTATAAAAATCTGTACTAGGATTATTATGGAGCGTACTAAATCCTTTGTTAATGATGATTGTAATGACAATTGTTTTTCAACATTATTTAAAAAGTGATATTAAAAATTTTCCCAATATACCTTTTAATAGAGCAAATTACTTTTTCTTTCTTTTCCAGATGCAACGAATATGGCAATGATGTCTATAATAACAAATGGCTCGTTATTAAAAAAGTGTATATTCCAAAAATATATATTTCCAGCATCTAAAACAATATTTGCCTTAGTAAACTTTTTATTTTCATTAATAGCAATGCAATTGTAGCAGTATTTACTAGACAGCCAATTTCTATTCATATTATTGACTTCTGCTATTGATAATTTTATATGTTTTTATTTTCATTAGGAATAGGATTAGTTTTATCGAGTTTTGCTGTATTTTTCAGAGATCTTGTACATTTATACGGTATATTATTATTGGTTTGGATGTATCTTACTCCAATTTTTATCCAGTACAATTATTCCGGGAAAAATTCTTGATTTTTATAAAATTTAAACCCAATGTATCATTATATAAGTTATTTTAGAAATTTTACTATACAATAGATGGCCTTCATTTAAAATGAATATTATTTGTTTAGTATTTTGCAATTTTATCATTAATTTTTAGGATCTATTGTATTTTATAGAAAACAGAATGAATTAGTGCTAAATGTTTAATTTTTAAATGGGAAGAAATAATAGACAATAATAAAGTTAGATAATTTATCAATGTGTTTCAATTTAAATAGTGAAAAAGTATATTCTTTGAAAGAATATTTAATAAAATTCTAAAACGTGATTTGAATTTTTGAAAAATGTGGGCATTAAAAATATAAGTTTTGAATTAAATGAAGGGATATACTTGGAATTGTGGGATATAATGGAGACAGGTAAAAGTACATTATTAAAAAGTTATTTCAGAATTATAAAAACAAACTGAAGGAGTATAGAAGTTCATGGAAATATATCCCCTTTAATCGAACTTGGTTCTGGTTTGACATGGATTTAACTGCTAGGAAAATATTTTTAAATGGATACATTTTTAGGTTATAATAAGAAATTTTTAAAAGGGAATTTTTAATAAAAATTATTGAGTTTGCAGAGCTGGAAGATTTTGTTGATGTTCCATTAAAAAATTTTTCTTCAGGAATGATTGCAAGATTGGGATTTTTCAATAGCAACTATCATTAATCCGGACATATAATTGTCGATGAAATATTATCTGTTGGAGATTTTTAAATTTCAAAAGAAAAGTGAACAAAAATCAAAAAGTATGATGAAAGAAGGAACAACAGTAATTTTTGTTTCTCATTCAATTGATCAAATAGAAGAAATATGTACAAAAGGTTTTTATGGATTTAGAAAAAGGTAGTATGGGAAACTCTAAAGAAATTTGTGAAGAATATAGAAATAGCTAATATATAAGAAAGGAAATAAAAATGATTAAAAAGTAAAAATGCTATTGAATTATTAAAAAGACAGTAATAACAATGCAAAAAGAAGGAGTTAATGGGGTTTGCCGAAAAACAAAAATATTTAAAAAGAAGAAGAAACCTTAAAGTATAGAAATCATTACAGAGACTTTTTGTTTATAAATGGATGTTCTTTAGAACATCCTAGTAGAATATAGAGTAACTCATCAAATAGAGCAACAATTATGTAGGGATATTCATGTAAGAAGTATGGTATGAAAAATTAACAATAGATATGGTCAAATTCTATAGAGGATTTATATTTTATAGATGTCCAGTACACCATTAATATTAGAATTTATAGACAAAGCAAAAAGTTATAAAACAACTTTGATATAGATGATTTAGTTATAGATGAAAAATATGTAAAACCATAAAATATCTAGATGAAATGTCAAAAGAAGACTATGCTATTTATATGGATGGAGTTAATAGAATGCAGGAAACTCTTAAAAAAATGTGATTATGGAATAACTACAACAAAACATTAGCTAGAGAATTAGAAAATTATGTTCCTGAAGTTTATATTAATCTAATGTTTCATCTGAAAAATGTTGGAAATTTCCGAAAGTATTATAAAGAAAAATGAAAAGAATGGAAAAGATGATGATAAAATTTATCTTGGATATATGAGTGGAAAGTATAACACATAATCCAGATTTTGAATTAATATCTCCTGTAATAAAATTATTGAAAAAATACGATAATGTATATTTATCAGTTGTTGGTTTTTAGATGTTCCTGAAAAATTTAAAGAGGTAGAACATAAAAATTGTAGATTTTTGTAGATTGGAAAAAGCTACCAAAATTGATTTCGGGCTTGATATAAAATCTAGTTCCTTTAGAAGAGTCAGTTTTTAATGAAGCAAAGTCAGAAAATAAATGGGTGAAGCAGGACTTGTAAAGACAGTAACAGTAGCAAGTGCTGTTGGTGCACTAAAAGATTTTATAAAAATGGAGAAACAGGCTATTTATGTACAAATGAAAATGAATGGGAAAGAGACTCTTGAAAAATTGATACAAGATAAGAATTTACGGAATAAAATAGCTGAAAAAACATATAATATAGTTAGAAAAGAAAATGTTACAGCTTATACTGGAATGGGACTAGCTGATTTTTAGAGTCAAAATTAAAAGAAAACATACTATTTGTATTGCCTTCTACTAATATTAGTGGAGGTAAATGTTGTAAAGAAACATTGTAATATATTGCGAGATTATGGATATGATGTAACAGTTTTGTCAATGGATTTTTGATGATGATAATATATTATATGAGGTAAAGAAACTAAATACTATATGTATAAACAAAACTTTTATACATGCATATTTTAAAAAGCTGTCGGAACATTATGAGTACAATGGATTTTATAAAAGTTATCAAAAATAAAGGAGAAAAATATACAGTTCAAAAATTTTTGAAACAGATTTTATAAAGACAGGTAATGATTTTAGAGTTATGGCTAATTTGACATATAATTTTTAATGATACTGAATATTTGACAATTTCAAAAATGGTGTGAAAATTGGCTAAAAATAAATATTTTAAGAAGTTAAATATACTCAAAATGGTATAAATATGTCTTTGTTTCCATTTAAAGAAAGAAATTTTGAAGAAAATAAAATAAAAATATTAGTAGAAGGAAATTCGAAGATTACTATAAAAAATGTTGATGAAAGTTTCAAAATAATAGAAAAACTAAATCCTGAAAAATATGAGATAATGTATTTATCTTATAAAGGTAAACTCAAAAAGATTGGTATAGAGTTGATAAATTTTTATAATAAAGTACCACATGAAAAAGTTAGTGAAGTGTACAAAGAAGCACATATTTTATTAAAATCTAGTATTTTTAGAAAGTTTTTCTTATCCTCACTGGAAATGATGGCAACAGGAGGAGTGTCTGTTGTAGTTCAAAATGGTGGAAATATTGAATACCTAGAAAATGAAAAATAATTGTTTGTTTTTATGAACAGGGAAATATAGAAGAAGCAGTGAAATGTATAGAAAGAATAGTGAATGACAGAGAATTAAGAGATAAATTAATAAAAAGGATTAGAAACAGCTAAAGAAAGAGATTGGAATAATATAGAAGAAAAATAGTTAGTTTATATAATTAACTGTAGTATTTTTATAATTTAAAAATTTCTAAAAATATTAAATTTAGCAATTAACAAAAAGGTATCTATGAACTTAAATCATTGATACAAAATAGAATATTCATAGTTATTTTAAATTCTGTTATGATTTTGATGTAACAAATAAAAATAAAAATAAGTTTTTGTTATGGAAGAAGATATGAAATTTTTGGTGAGACAATTTGTAGATAATGAATCTTGATTTTCTTGTATTTATTCTTGTATTTAATTAAGAAATATAAGAAAATAAAAATTAAGGAACAATTTTATAATCATCAAGATTAATAGAACAGTCTAAATTTAAGATAGAATAAAAAAATAAAAAGGGGAATCAGTTATAAACATAAATTTGTATGTTAATAATAAAATTTCATGCGAGTTATAGGTATAAATTCTTTATAACGAAACACAAGATATTGTGTAATGCTTTTTGATTTCAAATAATCCGAAAAATATAACAATATATTAACTAGTGAATTTGTTTATGAATATTATATATCTAAATATATTTAATGAGTTAACAAAATAAATTTAATAAAAACATTAAAAATATAATTAGTTTTTAAGATACATTTGAAAAGGTTATAGAAAGGAGTAATTATATGAATAATATAGATAAAATAATAAAGAAAAATCACTTATATTTTTAATTTTTATTATTACAATTTTAATTCCATGTTATAGTTTTATATTTTTAATATGAGAATTAATGAAACACCTCAAATTATTGATTCTGAACCTATTGGTGAGATAATAAAAGGAACAAAATATATCAAGAAATAGAAATAAGAGTAATTTAAAAAATATGGTATAAAATTTGGAACATATATAAGAAAAATAGTGGCAAGATAAAAATATATTTAAAACAAAATAATACTATAAAATCAGAAGAAATAGTAGATATGTCAACTATAAAAGAATGAAGAATTTAAAATTTTAAAGATTAAACTTTTCAAAAATTAAAAAAAGGGAAAGCTATTTTGGGTATTGAAGGAATAGATGGTAAAAATGGAGTTCGGTAACTTTATACGGAACTTCAGATGTTTCATTAGGAACTTTATATAAAGATGGAAAAGTTTTTAAATAAAGGGATTAATTCAGTATACTGAATTTTATAATTTTGATGAAATAATTTGGAATACAAATTATATTTCTTTGTTTAGCTAATGTTTTCTTTTTCTTGCTGTATAAATTTTTCGAAAAGAAGAAAAAATAAAAATAATTTAAAAATATATTTTTCAGTTGTAGCTGTTATTTTTCGTTATTAATGTTAAAGTACCAACTTTTCATTTTATTCTGAACCTTTTGCTGAAACTGCGACTAATGATAATGGTTTTAAAATAAATATACTAAAAGTATTTTTATACAAGATGCTGGTTATTGGCCATTATTTCAACGAGTTGTTAGTTTAGTTGTGATAAAATTGTTTTGGATTTCTTAGTCAAGTGATAACAATTTTTAATGCAAAATTTTTAATAATAATAATTTCTTTAATAGTTTCTTGCTTTTTCTTTAAATATATATAGAAAATATGGAGATTTATGGTTTAGATTTGTAATTAGTATTTTACTCGGAACTCTAAAAATAGGAACATATATAGATACTCACGCATTTATAAATTTTTCTTATTATGGAATAGTTGGACTTATTTTAATTGTTCTTTTAGATTTTGATAAACTAACAAAAACTTACTTTATATTAATTGGGTTGACAGTTTTTCTAACTATTTCAAATCACATTTTATTGTATTACTTCCTATAGTTTTTCTTATTTTAATTGTTTTATGGAAACGATTATCAAAAGATATAAGTTATTTTTGAGTGTAGTAGGTATTTGTAATCTTTTACAATTAATATTTATGATTGGACATTTTAAAATATGGAACGGAAATGTAGATAACCGTTCTCTCACACTCTTTCGAAAAATTAAATATAGCTATTCATCAAGTAATAGAACAATTTATATTTATATTTTATCCCAATTTATCATCAAATAGTGTTAATTTAAATATTACATTTGCAGTATTATTTTTCTTTTTAATAATAATTTCTATAAATTTATTGTATAAAAATAGAAACCGAGAAAAATTTTCTTGTTATTATCATGATATTATTAATTTTTGGAGTTTCTATATTTAATGTATTGTCGAGGACATGGATATACGATGCATTTTGGATGGATACGTTTAGAGCATACAGCAATAGGCATTCCTTTTTATAATAATATTTTTAATTTTTATTTTCATATTATTATTATATAATTTTAGAAAAAGTTCTTTCTTTTGAGATGAAAAATATAATGAGATTACATTTTTAATTTTTGGGATTATTTCTTTTTATAAGGTTTTTCAGTCTTTGATATGAGTTATGTTATAGGTTATAAAGAATCTTTTTCAGATTGGAGTATATTTCTAAATTTTTTTAAAAGAAAAATCGTATATGATACCCATTGAACCTTATCCTTGGACAATGTCTAAGAATGTTAGATTATATCATATTGGTAATAATTTTATAATATTCCAAGTATTAATTTTTCCTGGCTTTGGAGAAAAATCAACCAATAGATATTTCATTAAAACAATTTCATGAGATTGTTTTAACGAGTCCTAGAGCAATTTCATATCTTTATGTAAAGAGATTGCGTCCTAATAATAGTACTAAATTAAAAAGTACGACTTTACAATAAAAAGTGGAAAAATAATTTCTGAATTAATACAATTAAACAAAGAAAGAAAATTATTTGTTGGCTTTAAAAATGATAAAATTAGAAGAAACATATAAAATAGATTTTTAATCAAGATGGTACTGTTGCATATGTACAACCTGAGATTCTTATAGCAAGCCCATTAGAATAAGAACTTTAATAACTTATTGATAAACAAGGAAAAGAGTAAATATTATTTGTCTTTTTGTATAAACAAGAACAGTTTCTCTAAAAATAAAAGCATAAATTTTCTTGTAAAGTTTTATACCCTAAATGAGACGAAAGGAATTAATATAAATATGAAAATAATAATACCAATGACAGGTTATGGCTCAAGATTTGTAGACTGGATATAAAGATTTGAAGCCATTTATAAAAAAGTTCAAGGAAATCAATGATAGAATGGATTGTAAAAGGAATGTATCCAAATGAAAAACGATTTTTATTTGTTTGTCGAAAAGAACATTTGGATAAAGATTCTAACATGAAGAAAAACTTTGATTTAGCTCCTGAAGCAGAAATTTTGCAGTACATAATTGGGTAAAAAGGACCCGTTTATGACATTTTGCAAGCCTCAGAAAAATAGATGATAAAGAACAATGTATAATAAACTATTGTGATTTTTATATGTCCTGGGATTATGAAAAAATTTAAACAGGAAGTAACAAGTAGAGGAAGTGAAGGTGCAGTTCCTTGTTATACAGGGATTTCATCCTAATTTATTGCCTGAAAAATTATTATGCATCATGTTTAACAGATGAAAATAATAATTTAATAGAAATTAGGAAAAATATTCTTTTGAGAAAGACAAACAAAAAGCTAAACATTCTCCAGGAGTTTATTATTTTTAAAACAGGAGAAATTTTGAAAAATACTGCCGAAAATTGGTTGAAAGCGAAGATCAGTCGATAAATGGAGAATTTCTATGCAAGTCTTCCATATAACTTTATGGTAAATGATGGACTAAAAGTTTGGGATTCCTACAAATGTAAAGAAATTTTTGCCAATGGGGAACACCTGAAGATTTAGAAGAATATCTTTTACGGACTAAAAATAGTGAAAGGAATGGTGAAATAAATGAAGATATTAATTCCGATGGCAGGAGAAGGAAAAAGATTTTCAGATGCAGGGGTATAAATTAAGTAAACCAGTTATACCTACAATAGATAGAAGAACTGGGAAAAGAATATCCCATGGTTGTTTGTGCCACATTAGATTTACCTGGATTAAAACTGATGGAAATAATCTTATCTATGTGGATAGGATTTTCTAGAAAGATGGTATTGAAGAAAAATAAAAAGTTTTTCCAAAAGCAGATTTTATAACAGTAGAGAAATTGACTGAAGGGACAAGCATGTACTTGTTTACTGGCAAAGATTGATAATAATGAAGAATTGCTAATTGCTGGCTGTGATAATGGAATGATTATAGAATAGAGTAAATTTGAAAAGAATGAAAAAGAATGTGATGCATTAGTTTTTACATATAGAAATAATAAAGCTGTTTTAAAAATCCCTAAATGCTTATGGGTGGGTTAAAGTAAATGATAAAGATGAAAATAACAGGATTATCAATAAAAAGGCTATATCAGACACTCCAATGAACGACCATGCAATAGTGGCAACTTTTCGGTTTAAAGAAGGAAGCGTATTTGTAAAAAGTGCAGAAAAATGATACAAGAAAATGACAGAATAAACAACGAATTTTATGTTGATAGTGTAATTTCACATTTATTAGATTTAGGGATATAGTGCAAAGTTTTTGAAATAGACAGGTATATCGGCTGGGAACACTCAAAAGATTATGAAGAATATCAGAATACAATAAAGTATTGGAAAGAGTTTTGTGAAGAAGATAAAAATTATTTGGGGAAGTAGACATTATATGAGAAAAAAATTATATGGGATTTTATTTTTATTATAGGTATTTTTATACCTTGTATAACCTATATTTATAGTGATTTTTATAAAAATTATTAGTACAAAAGAATATAATCTTGGAGTAACAGATGAAATTACGGAAGGTCTTCAATATTCTCAAAATATAAAGATTCCTAATAATATAAGAAAATTTGGAGTAATGTTTGGTACATATTCAAGAAACAATCAAGGGAGTGTTAAGAAATTTCTATTGAGCAAGAAAAAGTAAAAATAGAAAAAGATATAGATGTTTCTAAAATAGAAAGATAATAAAATAAATTATATAAAAATGAACTTTTTCTAAATTAGGAAAAGCTGCTTTTGACTATAAGAGGGATAGATGGAAAAAAGGAAGTTCAATTTCTTTATACAAATCTTCTGATGTTTCTCTTGGAGAACAATGGAAGTCAAGATAGCTGGTAGCTTTGTTTATGAAATGAATACTATTCTTTTAACAACATAGTAAAATTACAGATTATTATACTTAATATTAGCTACAATAACTTATATATTTATATATAATTTATCTAAAAACGAAAAAGAATAGTAAAAAGTTATACGGATGTGTATCGCTTTCATGATATAATCAATGTAAAAAGCTCCTATTATTTCTTTTCATCGAACCCGTACGTGGAAACGTTTGACTAATTTTCCTTATTTATGGGATTCAGAAAAGACTTTATACAAAAATTTATTGATTCAGATGCTGGATATTTACCTTTATTTACGTGTGATAGGATTGTTTATAATTAAAATATTTGGATTTAATCTAAAGTGGACTGTTTTTCTTTATGCAGAAATGTAGGAATTTTTATTAATTACATTATTTTCTTCCCTATTTGTAACGAGATAAATTTAAGAAATATGGAAATTTTTATTTAGAATGTGTATAGCAATAATTTTAGGGGAGGAGTTACACTAACTTCTTCAGTTGAAGGATATTATTTTTAATTTTATTTATTATGGTTTTGTGGCTTTTAATCTCTCTCTAATGGATTTTTCAAGATTAAAAAGGAAATTATACTAATAATATGTAATATTAACTTCTTTTTCATAGTTATGTCAAAATCACATTACATAACTCTATTTCCATAGCTTTTGCAATTTTGATTTTATTTAGATACTAAAAAGAGAAAAATTTATCTCAGTATAGTAATAATTGCTAGTTTTTCAATTTTTGTTTATAAAAATGAATAGCTCAGGAGGATTAATAGATCAAGAACTAAGATATCCGACTATTAGTGAGATTTTATACAGAGCTAACGCAACAATTTATTTTTGTATTTTTCCAGTAATAACGAGATATGTACAATATAGGCTTTTTAAATATTACCTTTTCTTTAATAGGATGGTTTTTCTTTTGGAATAAATCTTTTCTATTAAAATTGAAAAATAAAAGAAAGTATAATTTCAGTAGGATTATTAGTTTTTAATAGTAGAGTGATAATTTTAAATATAAGTACAACTGGAAGCATGTTTGGATGGAACTCAGCCGTATAATTGGTTAAATACATCAATAATATTAAATGCAAGGCATTCTTTATTTATAATAATTTTCTATATATGTTTAATAATACTAATGTTATATAATATAAAAAATGTTATTAAATAGCGATAAAAACTATTAAATTTATAAAATTAAAACAATTTGAAAAATATGTGCATTATTCTTTCTTTTTATTTTAATAATTAGATTTTCTGCATTTGATAATAATGAAGCTAAAAATCAATATTCTAATTCTATAAAAAGTTGAGGAATCAATATCAGATTGGAAGACTATTATAAATTTTTAAATCAGAAAATTATTTAATACCCGGAAGAGCCTTTTTACTATTATCAAAAACAATGATGTTTATTCAATATCAGGTAATATAATAGAGAAAAGTAAATCCTGTTCAAGTGTAGATATAAATTAGATGATTTTTATTGGATAGAGAAGATATAAATAAAGAGTTAGGACAAATACATGAAATAGATTTAAAAAGAGAAATAGGCATAAATTATTTATATGCAGAAAGATTAAGAGCAAATAATTTTGATAAATTAAAAATAGTAGGTTTTAATGACGAAGTTGTTTGGAGGTTAATCAATTAAATAATTCTGAAAAACAATTTTATTGGATTTAAATTAGATAATTTATAAGAAAATAAGATTTTATACTGTGGATAATAATAGCATTTTGTAAAAAGATAAAGTTTTTATAGGTATTAAAAATATATTAATAATATTTTTGAAAGGAAGATTTTTATTCATGGATTGTAAATTTAATAAAATTACTCTAAATATGCAGGGATGAGAGAGATATCATACAAGCAGGTGGAGGAAATACATCTGTAAAAATCGATGATGAAACAATGTTTATAAAATCTTCGGATATCAGCTTTCGGAAATGGAAGAAAATGTAGGTTATTCTAAAGTAAATTATAAAAAATTGTAGATTATTTCAAAACAAATCTAGAAATAAAACGTAGTGATGAAAAACTTGTTAGAAGATACTCTAATTGAAGGAAAAAGACCTTCAATTGAAACTTTTTACATTCAATAACAGAGAAATACACTTACATACTCATCCAGTATTAATTAATGTATTTACTTCGAGGGCAAATGGTATGAAGGAGTTAAAATCTATGTTTCTGATAGTTTGATAATAGACTATCAAACACCTGGTATTTTTAGCTAAGAAGTTTTTGATAAATTTTTCAAAATCAGATAATCCTCAAAAAGCAAAATATAGTTTTGAAAAACCATGGGTTAATAGTTAGTGGTAAAAATGTTGATGAGGTTATTAATTACATGAAAATATTTTAAAAATACTGGAAGACAGACTAAAGATTAATATGCAGGCGTACAGAAATTCAATATATTTATACAAAGAAAATTAGAAAAATTTTATAGAAAATAATATTGTATCTATGTGAAAATAATAGAATTAGAAGTTTTAAAGAAAATAATAATATCAATAAAGTAAATTATTGTTTTTCTCCTGGATAGTTTGATTTATTGTAACATACTAGTATTAAATGAAAATGATGATATATTAGAAATACTAAAAATCATATCTTAAAATATGATAAATTTAATGTAATATTTTTAAAAATGAATTTACATAGTTGCACCAAATATAAAAGAAAAGCTAAAGAGATTGAAAGTGTATTGAGTTTTTAACTTACAAGTGTTGAATTAAATAGAAACTATGAAATGGATTTTTGTCAGAAGAAGAACAGAATTTTTCTTTTTAAATTGGGATTCTGAAAAATATAGAAAAAATCTTTTGAATAAGGAGACAATTGTGAAAAAGGTTAAAGAAATTTGAGATATTTATTATTGCAGTATTAATTTTGATAACAGTACGGTCATCAGATTATCAAAATACTTATTTATGAAATTCTATATATGGTTTTATTTATGAAAATTACAGAAACGGAAGATTTACAACCCATATTCTATTTTTAAAAATGAAAGTTAATTTGTTCTATCCTCCAGCTATGTTTTTAATTGAAACTGACAGGAGGAATTTTCTCGATAGGAATAGAAAAATATTTTCATGAAAAATATTCTATTTAAAATTCACCTTGTATTTGATATATTAGGATTGTATTTTCTTATAAAAATGTTTCCAAATAGAGAAAAATATATAGTGTATTGTATTTTTGCTTCACTAATTATATTTTTATGCAACGTACATGCATGGGCAGTTAGACATCATTCCAACAGTATTTTTATTAGGGGCTTCTATATTTTTCTAATAAATAAACGAAATAATACTAACTTTTTCTTTAATAGTTTGGCATTAGCAATGTCTTCAAAAGCTTCATATATTGGCAATTATTCCTTTAGTATCTTTATATATACAAAAAGAATGGTTTTTATTGAGAGCAACAAAATATATCGGATATCTTTTTACTTACTATATTAATAATTTTACCATTTTCTAGCATAAACAATAATTTTTGAAAATGGTCATAATGAATAAAGAGCAAAAAGGTGTAACTAGTATATTTTTACAATATCAAAAATAATAAAATATATTTATCTATATTAGCAATTATGTGTATCTATTTAAAAGCATTTCAGTATATATAAACAAAAATTTGTTATATAGTTTTGGAGGAGTATTATTTTTCAATATTTTTGATATTAGTTCTTCCTATGCCTGGATGGTATGTTTGGATTGTACCTTTCATTACAATATTTTTGTAAATGTCAGCATGGATAAGTATATAAATATTTATATTTATTTATTTTTAAATACATTATATGGAATATATTTTATATTTGGACATAAGACAATGTACACTGATTTATACTTTTTAAATTATAATTTAAATTTTTGAAAAGTATCTAATGCTATGTTTATAATATAACATTTACAATGTTGACAGCTGTATTATATATACAAGCTATATGATGTATCAATTAGGGATTGCAGAAAGTTTATTTTATAGAAGATAAATCTTTTTCTATTGGTATGTCGGAGACAGTGGTGCAGGTAAAAGTACATATGATTGAAATGATAAAAATATATTTGGAGAAAAATATTCTTTTCTTGAAGGGTGATGGTGATCATAAATGGGAAAGAGGAGATGAGATGTGGAAACAGCTAACTGCATTAAATCCAAAGGCAAATTATATTCATAAAGCAAGCAGATGATTTAAATAATTTAAGAAGAAGTCAAAAATGTATTTAGGGTAGAGTATGATCATGATACTGGAAAAATTTTACAGAAAGTTCTAAAAAGTAAAATCTAAAGCCTTATATTGTATTATGTGGACTTCATGCTTTGTATCTTCCTAAAATGAGAAAAATCTTGATTTAAAAATATACATGGACGTTGACGAAAAATTGAGAAGATATGGAAGATTCAAAGAGATGTTTATCATAGAGGTTACAGTAAGGAAAAAGTTATAGAGTCAATTGAGCAAAAGAATGCGGATGCAATAAAATATATCTATCCTCAAAAAGCAATACGCAGATATATTAATAAAAATATTTTGATAAAACATTAACGGATTATACAATTGAAAATCATGATATAAAGTTGGATTTTAGAAATCACATTAAAATGCAGACGTAGATTTAGATAATTTTATTTTTGAACTCAGACAGGAGGATATAATTGTCAATCATGATTATAAAGAAGATTTGACAAAACAAGTAGTTGTTTTAGTGGTGAAAGTTTAAGTAAAAAGAATAAATTTTTAGTGATATTGCTGAAAGAATAATTCCAAATTTAGATGAAATTTTAAACAAAGATTTAAGCTATATAATAACCTTAATGGAATAATAGAAATGATAATATTAATTTCAATAAGTCATAAAAATGAGAGGAAGGGGCTAATTAATGATAAAAAGCTATTATATTTGATTTGGATGACACTCTTTATAGTTATAGTAAATTAAATGAGCAAGGAATAAATGAAATATGTAAATATACTTGTCAAAAATTGAAAATAGAAAAGAGGAGTTTTTATGAAGCGTTTAATGAGGCTAAAAAAGATGTGAAAACTACACTAGGAGATGTAGCATCTTCACATAATAGACTTTTATATTGTCAGAAAACTCTTGAAAATTTAAACGAGAATCCATTTTCTATAGCTCTTGAAATGTATGAAATATACTGGCAACATATTTTAAAAATATGAAATTAAATGATAGTGTACTGGAAGTTTTAGAATTTTGTAATCAAAAATATAAAAATAGGGATATGTACTGACTTAACGGTACACATACAACATAGAAAAAATTAGAAAATTAGGAATAGATGAATATATCGATGCGATAGTTACAAGCGAAGAAGTAGGGGTTGAAAAACCGGACTTTAAAATGTATAATAAGATATTAGAAAAATTAGAGTAACTCGGAAGAAACTTTTATTTATAGGAGACAGCTTAAAGATATTCTAGGTTCTATGGAATATGGAATGAATGCTGTATGGTTTTTCTAATGATTATAATAAAAATGTAAAAATATACAAAATTTTAATGAATTGTTGGAGATATTAAAAAAATGATGGATTTAAACAAAAATTGATAAGAAGGAAATTTTAAAGTTTCTCGTTGGTGGAGGAACAGGCGTTATTGTAGATTTCCTGACATATAAAATTTTATGATAATAGGTATAGAAAGAACAATAGCAAAACATTATCATTTATTTGTGGTTCAATAGTAGAGTTTATAATTAATAAATATTGGACGTTTAAAGTCCAAAATTTCAGATAAGGGAAATCTTAAAGTATCTGACATTATACCTAGTGACAGCTTTTATTAATTCGCAGATAAATAAATATACACTTTTATTATTCGGAAGTGAAATGTTTGCTTTTTGATGTGCAACAGGGAGTTTGGTACAATATTAAATTTTTAGGTCAGAAATTTTTGATTTTTACTTTATAGAAAGCGAGTTTAGGTATGAGAAATTTTAAGTATTAGAAACTTTTAGGTTTATAGCGACTATTTTTGTAGCTATAGGTCATTTATGAATGGAAATTTTAATGTGTCTAACGTTCTTTTTATACTATCAGTTGAATGTATTAAGTGGTTTATATTATCTTTAAAAATTAGATAATCGAGATATTGAAAGTGGATGAGTATGTGAATAAATTGTTTTTGGGGAAGAACAATCACGATTATTAGTACCTTATATGATTTTAATTTCTATTTACCATATGTGTAGTTAAACTTCTTTATAATCAAAAATCAGCTTATATAATTGGATAATTAATCTGTTTTTATTACAAATTTTAGGGATTAAATGGAAAGTATAATAGGAGGTTAGGTGTTACTATGGGCATTGAGGATTAGAATATTGGATAGGTACAATTTATTTTCCTATTATTTATATTTTAACAAAGGATTATTTTTATTTGCATAATGGTGTACATTGTCTGTGGAATTTTACGGCATTATTCAACTAATTTTATGGATGTCCATAGTTTGGCAATATTCTGAAGTTCCGTGAGAATTATAAAGAATAATAGCATCTTATGATATTGGGGTTCTATTTTCAATTTTATCAAACATTTAAAATATAAAGTATAAACACATTAATTTTACTGTAATAGAAATATGATAATGTTTGTGTGAGTTTTATCGTATAAACATGTATGATGGTGAAATGAGTATATTTTCCATTTTTGCAGGAATTTTAATATTAATATTTTCTTATAATAGTTTATTTCTAAAATATTTCAGGATTTAGGAAAGTTGACTATTCTATATATACATCCTAGGGGTGATAAGATATCTAGTATCAGAATCCTTGCTTGAAAACAATGTATTATTGTATTTGTGTTTTTAATAATAGTATCATTCTTATTTTATCTTTCTGTTGACATATGCATTTAGTATATATGGTAAAACAAATGAGGAGGAAGACTACGAAAGTGAAGAATGAAAAAATAGTATTACTTTGGTTAACTTATTTTTCTTTAAATAGATGTATTTTATTGATTAGTATCTTTTTCTATGATTTATTTCGATAACTGTATAAAAATTAGAATAGGTATAATAATACTGATGATGAAGAGAATGACAGACAACATTGAAAAGAAATACACTTTTGGCATAAAAAGATACAGCTGACAAAATGCTAAAATCTTTTAATGAAAATGTACATATCTGAGCATTTTGAAAGGTGGACATCATCAAAACTGTCAGTTCTTGACGAGACTTGTAATTATGCTGTCATATTATCGTAAGTATAGAACTATGGAAAATATTGCTTTTGATTAAGGTACGTTGCCAGTACCATTGTGAAAAGTATCAAATGAGGTTGAAGAGCATCCTCAGTAAAAAGAGCGAGATTTCCTCAAAAAAGGGAACCTGTTAATGATGCAGACATTGAGAGCGGTATTGGTTGATGCTACGGAATATGAAAGTGAGCGTCTAAAAACAGCAGAAATACTATTTAGGGAGAAAAACACACTGTAAAAGATTCGAGATAGCTGTGAACGAGAAGGATTTGAAAATTCTTAATGTTTCATTTTTCATATGGGAGCATTCATGATTTCAAAGCTGGTATGTAAAGCAGTCTATATTTTCAAAGGATGTAGCTTTAATTGCCAGATAAAAGGATATCTTGGAATCAACAGGATACACAGTAACAGCCTGATATCGAAAAAGTCGACAAGAAGGGACAAATTAACGAAAGAGGAAAAGAAATACAATTCAATTTTTCAAAGCGAAAAATTTACATAGAGCATGTGAGACAAGATATATTAGAAATTTAAAAATAGTGTCTGGACGTTACAGAAATAAGAGAAAAGAAATTCTTTATGAGGATTTTCATTAATTTTGTGCAATATATAATTTTTGAATTATAGGTTATTGAATAGAGTCTAATATTAAAACCTACCATACTAGGTAATAAATTATATTAAAAGATCAAGTGATAAAAATCTTTTGCCTTAAACTAAGAAAAGGAATGAATATAGATAAATTTTCAATAGTAATTCCATGTTATAATGAAAGATATACCTTTAATTCTTGAAAATTTAATAACGTATTAAAAATGAAGAAATAGAAGTAATTCTTGTAATAATGAGATCAACAGATAATTCAGATATTTGAAGAACTTTTACCAAAAGTTCTCATTTTGCAAGAACAGTTTAGTACCATAGTAAATCAAGGATATGGGTATGGAATATTACAGGGGATTAAAAGCAAAGGAAATTTTTAGGATGGACACGTAGCAGAATATGCAGACAGACCCAAGATGTGATAAGGCTATGAAATATTAGAAAAAGAGTGGAATAAAAATATTTGTATAGAAAGTAGAAAGGAAGACCATTTTTGATCAGTTTTTACATTTGGATATCTGTATTTGAGACAATTTTTATGGGCAGAGATTTTATATGATGTAAATGCAGACTAATATTTTTCAAAAATCCAATTGGAGAATCCTCTAAAGATTTTTCTCTTGATTTATATGCGTATATATAGCTAAAAGAATAAGCTAAAAGATTATAAGATTTGATGTCTTATTTCTGAAGAATACATGGACAATCTACTTGGAATACTGGACTATCTAAATGGAAGATTTATAAAGAACTATGACATTTAGTTTAAATTGAAAGAGAGAGTTGAGGTAATGGAATTTATAGCACATAGAATAAATAAATTAGAGTGTGGAAAAATTCTATATGGTGTTGAAATAGATTTGAGAGATAATGTTGATGGAAAAATATATATAAATCATGATCCTTTTTCATTTTGGGTGAGTTTGAAGAGTATCTAGAAAAATATAGACATGGAACTATGATATTAAATGTAAAGTGAGAATAGACAAAATTTTAGAACTATTATATATAACCTAAATAATTGTTTTCTTGATTCTTCTTTCAATGATAAAATTATTATCTGACAGAGGAGAGATATTGCTTTTAAGATATTCTGAATATGAAGGATTAAGGCATTGAAGAAAATGCGCAAAGGAAAAGTGATTGTGAATAGGGTAGAGTGTTTTACTGAATTGCAATAAATCAATGAAGTTATAGAAAAATATAGAACATAAAATTGTGTCTAGTATCACCGAGTTTGCAAATGGAAGAAAAGCTAGAGCTATATGCTAAGATAAAGATGAGAGCAGAATTTGATGCTTGTACCAAAGGAATATAATGTAGAAAAATGGAAAAATTACTATAAATTTAATAAATAAAAAGCGAAGCACGATGAGAAATACCTGCAACAAGTAATGTCGGTACAATCCGACAATGAAAATATTAATAATATATATACATACGTAATTGGCTGGAAAAGATTTACGGTGGTAATTCAGTGATGAGGAACATGACTCGCGGTTTAAATAATGATAAAATAGAGTGTGTAATAATAAAAGTCTTGGGATTGCAAAACCTTGAATTTTGCATGTAAGAAAGCTACTCGTAGTGGATTTGAATGGATATTAACTATGGATCAGGACGGTTCATTTGAGTTCAGACGGTGTATATTTTGAAATTTTGCGGCAATATGGAAAAAGGAAAATATTGGCATCTTTCACCTAGACATATTTGCATGATTACAAAAGGGATTTGATGATAGCAATAGTGATTGCAAAGTGAATCATGTGATGACTTCAAATTTGGTGAACTTATCTGTTTGGGAGAAAAGTGGACGTTTGATAGAAATCTTTTTATTGATGAAGTTGACAGTGAAATATGCTTTAAGAATAATAGAAAATGGATATAGGTTGTCCAGTCTGACTAAAATAAGAATGTTTCATGAACTGAGGAAATCTCGAGAAAAGCAAACTAAAGAAAAATTTCTGTTTCAAACCATAATCATATAAGAAAATATTATATTATGAAATAAATTTTACATATTAAAAATATAAAAATATAGATGAGATATATTTATTATATTTTTGAATAATTTTTAAGTTATTTTTATGATAAGTTGAAAAAATTGAAATATGTGTTTAAAAATTACTGGTTTATGAAGAATAGATAAGATGAACTGGATGATGGAAAATATTGGTATTCTTATGGCAACCTATAATGGCGAAATATTGCCGAACAACGAGTTCAATCAGTTAACGAGACCTTCTCATGGTTAATTTACTGATACGTGATAGTAATTCTGAACAGAACATTAGGAAACCCATACAAGATTATCAGAAAAAGACAATAGAATCAAAACTTTTAAAAGGATAATGAGGGAAATCTTGGAATGGTGAAAATTTTTGAAGAACTGTTAAAAATTCAGGTCTGATTTATAATGTTTTCCGATCAGGGATGATATTTGGATTGAAAATAAACTGGATGTGTATTTAAAAATGATAGATTAAAAATAAGGGATTTATGATTCATTCTGATGCTATCTTGTTTTGATAGTAAATCAATATTTTCAAAAGATACTTTTATTTCTAAAAAGCGATAAATAAAGGACTGGAAAATGTACTTTTTAATGTACAGAGCTACGTATTCTAATTTCAAAAAGATAAAAATTTTATTTTACCTTTTTCCTAAAGAAGTTTATTTGCTGTGACAGATATATTCATCTTATATCAGAATTATTTTTGAAGAGAATATTCGTTAATCAAGGCATTAATATATTATGAGACAACATGAGAGATAATCGATTGGGAGCTAAAAATACTATAAGAACTTTTGTAAAAGATACTTTGATGAAGAACAGACAGCTGATAAAAGTTATTTTATAATAAATATATGGGCAGTTTGTTGGCAGATGATGAGATGGATTGAAGAATATTTTTGAAAATAACAGATATTAGAAAAAGTCGATTCATAGATTTTATGTTAAAAAGCTAAAAATTGATATATCATTAAAAGAAACAAATATCCTTTTTAAGTAAAGGATGAAAATAAAAGCTAAATTTTGTTATTATCTTTTTATATAATATAAATAAATATATATATGGAGTAGTAATTTTATTTTTATTATCACAAGTTTCTCAAATTAATAAGCTACTCCATTTATCTAAATATGAAGGAGTTTTATATGAAAATACTATTAACCGGTTCTAATGGCCAGCTAGGAGCATGATTTCCAAAAGTGTTTGATGGTCAGAATATATAAATATGTTCAACTGATTGATCAGAACTGGACATAACAAGTGATGATTTGGAAAATGAAAAAATAATGATTTTACACGTAATAAATTGATGTAAACTTATATATGATGTAGATAAAGCTCAAAATGATAACAAAAGTCTTTTTATTAAACGAGCTAGGCACCAGTGTAGCAGGGATTTTCTAAAAGATTGAGATGTGCAGTTTTGTAACTTATAGCGATTTTTGTGTTTGACGGGAAAAAGGGGAAAATTATATGAAAATGATCTTCCCAACTCCTGTATCAATTATGAGACTTTACAAAGGCAAATGGGGGAAAAAATTGACTTTGAAACTTATGATCTTTTGTAATTCAGAACATCTTGGGTTTTGGAAAAAGCTAACAATAATTTTAATGCCTGGGTCATCAACTGGAGTAAAACTCGTGATAAATTAAGTATTGTTGATAGATCGATTTCTGCACCTACATACTCAAAAGATTTGTGGAATTTTCATGGAGCTTATACAGACGGAAAAATACGGATTGTATCATATTACAAATAATGGGATTGCCAGCAAGTATGAACAGGCAAAATATGTGCTTGACAATAGGTTGGAGAGGGATTCTTGAAACCGCAAAACAAAAAGATTTCAATCTTCCAGCTAAAGACCTTATTTTTCAAAAATTATCTTCTGAAAGGTTGAAAAAGGCACTGGAAAAGATTCCGATTGGAAAAAGCAGGATTGACGGTATCTTGAAGAAATGGGGATATACAAAAATAATGATAAAAAGATATTCTTCTATAATTTGGGAAGAGATATTCCCTTTTGTCGTTTCTATAAATTTTATACAACTTTAAACTCTAAAAAGTAAAATTTCCTTCATCACTATCGCCTTTACCAATCAATGAAATTTGACCTCTTCTATCTACGCGTAAGAATCTGTATTCTTTTTCCAAAAATTTGCCATTTCGTTTATGTAATATATATAAGTAGCTATTTTCATTTACAATTTTGTAAATATTTTCCCAATTTTTATTTAGCTGTGAAATTGATTCTCAAAATTTGACGACTTCTTCTATAATTTGGGAAGAGATATTCCTTTTTGTCGTTTTTATAAATTTTTATACAACTTTAAACTCTAAAAGTAAATTTCACTTCATCACTATCCTTTACCAATCAATGAGTGACCTTCTATCTACGCGTAAGAATCTTATTCTTTTCCAAGTTGCCATTTCGTTTTATTAATATATATTTTTAAGTAGCTATTTTTCATTTACAATTTGCCATATTTTCCCAATTTTTGTTTAAACTGTAAAATTGATTCTCAAAATTTGACGACTTCTTCTATAATTTGCTGTTACTGGATGAATTTTGCCAGTAATTTCCACGAAATGGCTTTCCTGACATGTTCAAAATCAGTGTTATGTTTATTCAATCTGATTCTCTGATCTTACTTTTCATAAAATCACATATTTTTACATAATATCTTTAGTATTTAAAAGTTTAAACTTATCTTGGCTGTCTATATAGTGCTTTAGTACATTATAGACAGATGTATGCAAAATCATTTTTCATCAGTTCAGTATTGTCATTGACGGCAAAAGAAATAGATCGACTCCTTCGTTTTGATCCTGTACTATCCTTTTCCTTTTCCATCTGTTTGCTTTTTACCTTCTCTCAAAATTCTTCTGAACATGTTTGTATTCAATATTATTTGTCGAAATTTGCTCATCAAAAATTTAAATTTCAAGTATACCTCTTTCATTACTTTAAATTTTGAATTTATTAATATATTAACTCAATCTTGAGAATGAAAACTCACATCACTTGGGTGCCATGAGCACCAATTTACCCTCCAATTTCTCTCTTAATATTATTTGAGTTTTTACCGGTTATTTTCTTCTGAATCAAATTCTCCTATATTTTTCAAGCTCTGTCAGAGTCCCCACTTCAACCAGTCCATAAGAACGATGCTCTGTTTCTTTGCTTTTCACGTTCAATGTATTTTCGATGTATGTGTGTGCATTACGTTCACTAGAACTTTTTCTCAACAGTAACTTCTCGTGGTTTACAGTTAAAATAGGTTTTCATATTTAATGCTCCTCTGTGTTGAACTTGCTTTTCCGATTCTTCCGCTTTTCAAGATCTCAAGATCTGGAATAATCGAAAGTTTTCCTTTTGTTCTGAAGTTGTTTGCAGTTGATAATTTCTGTAAAAGCTTTCTCTGCTCTTCATTGATTTCCAGCGACTCTAAGGCAAGGAATCATGCGGCAATAGCTCCCATGCTGTCAAATTAATTCAATGTCACTTTTCTCTGTTTGCTCAAACTACTTCAACTTTTTGCGACTTGTATGTCCCTCATTTTATGAAGATGGATGAATTAAAATTATCTTTTTAGCCTTTTCAAAATAGTTTGTATCGCAGGCATTAAAAAGTCTTCGCGGTGATGGTGGGATCTCTTTATTGCGTCATTATCAACATTCCATACCAAAATTTCAGGTTTTGTGATTTCTGTCCGTCTCTATAAAGTTCTCCATTTATATCAATTTTCGAGCACAATTTTATTTGAGCGACCCTTCCATATCTTCATTAGTCAAAATCTGATACAGAGTCTGTCAAAATAGCTCTTCAGGCATGTTTGGGATCTTTATTTTCCAATACACAGGTAATAGTAATAATTTTCCTGATTTCCATCAATAATTGAGTATTCGGATAATTTTTCTTCAATATGTGCAATTTTCATCTTTTCATTTAGCTTACTATAATGACTTTATTGTATTTTAGTTACTAAATCAGTTAATATAGCATCTGTAATATCTTTTAACGATCATATTTTATTTTTCACTTTACAAACCCCTATAAGATCATTTTACTATTGCCAGTTCGTCACTTTTGTGTCTCTACAGCTTTCATTAATTTCACAGAATAGTTTTTCTTGCTGACTACCTTTTACTTCGTCAATGTCATTTTCCTTGTGTTTTAAGAAATATTACCCATCAAGCATTGTTTTAGTATCTAGAACCATTACTGTTTTGAGAATTTTCAGCGGCCATTTGGCTGTTTATCTCTATTTTGTTGTTTGGCAAGACATAAAGCATTTTCTTTTCAGCTTTATCAATTGCATTTAATATTTCTGAACATGATTTTTACTCTATCCTCAAGAATATACATCGGCTCATTTTCAAAAATTCATCTTTCAAGTTTTCAGTCAGCAAGAATTACAAACATGAATTTTGTTTTATCAATTTTGGTTACAAATTTTAGACTAGTCCCGTTCACTGAAAGATTTTGCAGATTATCGTACGCATCTCATGACTATCTATCTGATTTTTCAGAGGCTATTCATTCGACGCTATCTCCATTGCTTTTTCCAGGATGGTTGGTATGAGATATGAGTCTTGAACGTTTTGGAAGTTTGTGCAAATACAGCAGAATCTCACAGTTCAAGTACACATGTTTTATATTCTTCGTGTCAAAGTCTCCATTTTAGGAAATATTATATTTCTAGCTGTATTGCAAATAGATGCTTTCAGGATCATGATTAATATTTATATTGTTTTATCATTCATTTTCCTTTACTTGGGCCTTTTTGTAATTCAACTAATAAATTTAGATTGTCAACTTTAATGAATCCTTCAAAAAGAAGCAGCCCTTTTCGCAGCGTCAACTGCTCCCAGCTTACTTTTTAGTTTTGGCATAGTATCAGGTGTTTTCTTTCCACAGCCTGCTCTCAGCACTAACTTTGATTCTCTCAAAATTCCACTAAATCTTCAATTTATCATCGCATCAGACTTTTTGAAATCTTTCTGATAACTGTCAAAATTGTTCCTTCTATTGGTTCCTTACAGCGCTGTAAAGCTATTTCACTCATGAAAGAGCTGGAAAAAGAACAGAAAGCATCTTTTGGAAGCAATTTAACTGTATCTCAATACCTTTTCATCTGTAATTACTACGTGATAAAATTGTACGGAGTTTCCTCTAGCTCCATTAGTACAAACTATTTCCAACTTCTTCTACAAGTTGTGGCATTTTCTTTTATCATCTCTTTTTCTTCGGATCATTTATCATCAGAATTTTGATGTCATAGACATCTTCTCATCTCCATATCTCATCAAATTGCACTATACTATTAATTCATTTAACACGTCTTCGTGTTTTGTACTTTACCACCATGAAGACTAATTTTGAGCCTCTTGAGCGTCCAAATATTTTATTGCAGTATTTCCTCTAAAATAATTTTATCTTAAAATCTGTAACTTCGAATACTCTTTAGCATTCAGATACGTCATCAGTTTTTGTTCATCATTTTATTAGAAATTTTTGAATAATTTATCTTTTTCAAACTGGTTTCAATAAAGTTTCACTTATCTCCTTCTACTACATTTTTGTGACACGAGTCTGCTATGTGCTTCATTTACTCCATCTAGTGGAGTTCAAAATCCTACTTTCCTAGTTTTCACTATCATTTAAATCGTCACCCATATAGAGCAATTTCTTCTTTTTGAAAGTCCTGTGAGTTTGTTATTTTATCTAAAATAACATTTTTCCTCGAAATGTCTGGTAGGTATTTTATTTTAGCCTTTTCGGCAGTTTTGCTTCAGTTCAGATTTTCGCCTGTAATAATTCCAGATTCAATGCCCTAATTTTGTGCATTTACATATAGCATAATCGTCGTTTCAATTTCTTTTAGTTCTTCATGCTTCTTTCCAGGTGAATACTGCCATCATTAAATGTTCCATCTACATCAGTAAAATTAATTTTTATCCATTTTCTCTCCATATATATAGCATATACTATTATTATACAAGATATGCTTATTAGATTTATAAATAAATTGATTATTTTTTACAGAGCTATCAGGTCAATTACTAGGATTTATTTCTGTTTTCAATGGGTTTGGTATAAAAGCAATCCCTTTATACAGCTGTGTAGACTCTAAGTTTTCCTAACCTAGAGTTTTATATTTTCGGTTGATATTGTCAATCTATCATGTAAATTATAATTCAATATCTTCTTTTCTTAATGTTGGGAATAAAATGGCGTCCCTTATTGAAGCAGATTTGTCTGCTGCATAACTAATCTATCGAGTGTCCTATTCCAAGTCCTCAGCTGGCGGCATTCCGTATTCTAAGGCACGGATATGAGTCAAATCCATTCCTTGCACTTCATCATCTCCAGCTTCTTTTCATTTCACCTGTTCTTCAAATCTTTCCTTCTGATCTCTCGATCATTTAATTCCAGAATAAGCATTTGCAAAATTCTCTTCCTAGTAAATAAACTCAGATCTGTCTACCCATTTCAGTTTCACCTTTCTGATGAAAGTGGAGAAATTTCTTTTGGATATTCAGTAATAAAAGTAGGATTTAATGAAAAGTTCCTCACTTTTTCCTCAAATATCAAGTTTAAAATTCATACTTTTTGTATAAGTTCTCATCCTTTTTCTGAGTGGGATATATTCATTTCTTTCGCTTTGTTATAGCATCTTCATCACTGCTAACTGTGTCAAAATCCGATCAGTTGTTTCTTTTTACAATGTCCTTCATTGTAACACGTCTCAAAGGTTTTTGCCATATTGATGTCTCTATCTTCATATTCAATTTCATATTTTACCGTGTAATTCAAACGTCAAACTTAATCAAAGTCTTCATAGTCCATCATCATATCATTAAATCAGCATAAAGCCTGATATAGTTCCATCATTGTAAATTCTAGATTTGTGTTTTATTGAAAATTCCTTCATTTCTAAAAACTTCTGTTTATTTCAAACACTTTTTCAAATCCACCTACAAGCAGTCTTTTTATAAGGTACAATTCAGGTGCTATTCTCTAAAAACAGCTCCATATCACAGTGCATTATGATGTGTACAAACGGTCTTGCTGTAGCTCCTCCAGCAACTGCGGTGCATCATTAGAGTTTCCACTTCAGAAATCCTTGCTTTTTCAGATAGACTTCTAAAAATCTCATAATTTGAAATCTTTTTCATAGTATCCATAACTTCCTGTTCATTACCGGATCCACATCTTTGTCTGTAACGAGTTTCAATGTTAGTCAGTCCGTGAAATTTTTCTGCGGAAGTGGACGTACATTTTAGACAACACTTCAAAAGAATCTACTCTTAGAGTCAATTCTCAGTATTAGTTCTAAAAGTTTTCCTTCTAGAGCCCGATAAAATCTCCAAGTCCCATTTTTACTAAATTTCGTACTGTTCTTCTCAACTTCATCTTTTTATATAATACTGAATTTTTCCCAGTTGGATCCTGAATTTGTCCAAATCCATTTTTCCCCATTCTTCTAAAGGGCAACGATTCTTCACTGTTTTGAAATACTTTGTCACAAGTTTCATCATATTGATTTATTTCTGCAATATCATTTAATTTTTCATATTTTCGTCCATACGGCTCAATGCCTATTTCTTTTTAATTCTTCTACTAATTTTTCTTTATAATACCATTATCATTGTCGGTTTTGATTACTCATTCACTTTTCCTTTTCTGTGTTATAGAACAAGTGTCATTTATATCTTTATCTTTCTACTATTTAGATTTAAAAATAAAATCTAAATAATAGATTTCATTCCCAAAATCAAAATATTTCTAATTCAATTATAGTAATATATATAAAAAGTTTTACGTAGAGCTAGGCGTAGCAAAGCTAGTGATTGATGCTCCTGTAAAATATCTATAAATTGTGCTTAAATTTATACTGTTTATTATTTCATTACCATCTATTATATCACTATTCAGTATTATTTTTCATTTTCTTTTTTAATTTTTTGTAAAAATCTCGTATTTTCCATCGAAATTGCTTTTGTAATATAGGTCAAATAAAAGTATTTTTATATGAATATTTGCTTGGAATTGATTTGTCCATAGCGAAAAATTTCTACAAAATCATCTTTTATCAATGATTTTACAGTTTCCATTATTCGTCTTTATAATGTATTCTTTTTCTTCAAGATTTATCATTTTTCTCAGTTCAAATGATTTTTCATATTTGTTCAAAGCTATCAGAACTTTTATTCTTATTTTCATCCTTTGTATTTTTATTCATCTGTCATCATCGTCAAAGAAATCATCTAAGAACTCAGATAAATCCTCGTCATCTTCGTCTTCATTGCTATCGAGCTCTTCATCTTCGTCTTCTAATGCGTCAAAGTTTCTTTCGTCATATTCTCCATCCACATTTTCATCTTTTATCATATTCCCCAAAATCTTCATTCCAATACATATAATCCTTGTCAGAGCCATAATATTCATCATTCCATATTTCCAGCACCTGATCTTCTTCATCCTCATCTAAATCATATGGTTCCTCTTCAATACTGTCATAATAAAAATACTTTCTTTTCTCCAGTTTCATCATCACAAAGCAAAGTATTCCTTATCTCCTACTGTAACATTGAAAGGCAAGTATAACCTTCTACATCTCCTTCGTTGTTAATTCTTTCAAAGTCTTCCCCAGCCAGAGTACATATTTTTCCTCCATTGATCTGTGATATTTCATATTATTATTAATTGAAATCCATCTGTATATTTGCTCTGTCAAAATTAATCGCATAAAGCTGATGTGGGAACGTCATTGGTGAAAACATAGCCCTAAAGTCTACAATTTTTCGCAGTTAGTCACTTTACCATTGGATCCGCCTATTATAAAATTAATTTCACTGTTTGTTATGGAAATTTTTCGATTTTATCTGCCATTTCTTCAGAAGACAGCATTTTTTCCACTTAAGTCCAAAGCAAAATGTATGAATAATGAAATAGCATTTTATTCTTTCTCAGTTTCTGAATTTATTGCATTTTCAATCCCCTTGTTATCATCTTCTTCAGCCAGTTCAGTAATATCAGAGTTTTATGTATTTTGACAACCTCTTTTGAAAACTCAACTATTCCTCTTTTATGTATTTATCTTTTATTTTTCCCAATACCACTACATTAATTCTTATCATATTTTTCCTTATTGTCAAAGTTTTTCAATTTTTAGATTTTCTCAAATTTTTACCCTTATTTTCTTCTGCTAAAACATTTTTATCCAAATCAGTTTCTAGAGAGTTTTACAATAATTGGACGTCCATGTGGACGTATATTTCCCAACTTCGTGAATCCTTCGCACCATATTCTACATTTCAAATATATCAAGTTTCTGTCCAGCCTTCACAGCTCCTTTGCACGACATCAAATAATAATATTTTCCCGTCAGTCCTTTTATTTCCTTCATTTTTCAAATCCATAATCAGCTGCTAAAGACGTTTTTCAATGCTATCCCGAAAGTCAAAGGCAGGAACGGCACGAGTCACAATTTCATCTTCTGATTCATCAATATCAAATCCAAAAATCTCTAAAATGTCAATATTTTCAAAAATAATATTTTTCAATTCTGTAATCTCCATTTTTCAGAGGCAATAATAAATGCTGTGACTCTAGCTTTTCTTATTATAGAACTATCCTTTAGCTCTTCATACAAAATTCTTTCGTAGAATAATATGCTGATCATAAATTTCCAGTTCATCATCTCTGCGAACAAGAATATGTATCAAAAAAATCTGCCTCGAATATCATAACGAAACTGCTTTCCAACATGCTTTTCAAACGTTCCAACTTTATAATAGGATTCATCTGCTAGTGTTGCTTTTCATTTATAGTATCAAAATTTTCTACTATTCAGCAGTATTTTCATAATTCTCAAAGTGCTATTATGTTTCCCATTTTTTGTCTGATTTATCTTCAATTCAAAGATTTTCCACATTATTTTTCCACAATTTTGATTTGAATATTCATTTTATTCATATTTCATCGACTTTTGAGCTATTTTTCATTTTTATTATTTATCAAAAATTTTCATCATTGAAAAATGTATATGTATATGTCAGAATTATCAGAAACTCAGAATTTCTATCATTCTTATTAAAAATCATTCGCTGAAAAATTATCTTTTCATTTGATGTTTTAGTATTTTCTAAAATCTTTTCCATCAAAGTTTCCAAACTTATAACTTTTTGAGTTTTCCCCCTTCAAAACATCGTCAGAAAACAAAGTCATCGTTCTCCACAGCAACATTCTCATTAATGTGATATTTTCTTTATCAGATCAATGATGGCTGCCAGTCTTTTCCATCGCTGTAGTAGTCATCAATTGCTGACTTTTGTTCAGTATAAAGCAATCTTTATCATTCGAAATATTTATTATACGGATGGACGACATGTTACATCTATTTCCTTTGGATCAGTATTGTAGAAATAATTTGCAAACGTATTTTCCTTCATTAGTTTAGTGTAATATTAGCCGTCTATAACAGCGTTCAATGAGTTTGTAGCTTTACGCATATCGGATTGTTTACAAAAGTAAACGCAAGATCGCTGAACTTCGCGAAGCCCTGTCGCATTTCCCGAAATATCCGTATTCAAATTTTCGATTTCTCAAAACCAGACTTTTCCAAATAATTCCAGAGGTGCGGTTTCTCAGCCCACCTTTTCCACTTGTCTGTTATCGTAACTTTTCCCCATCTAGTTCGAGCGAAAATGCACATTACTGTTTGAAAGTGCTTCGCTGGTAGTCACGATCCTGGTTTACACATATTCTGTTGACGTTTACGCAAAATTTTCCCGTCTGGGCGGGCGTATTGTAAAATAGGCAATCCACGACTTTCATTTCTGTCCCGACATTTCTCGAAAACTTCCCTCAAACTTTCTCCCTAACTCCATATAGCTCAGCCAATTTTGTATCACGAGACTATTTTCAGAACGTGCAGTAATCGTACCAAGCTTGACACCGCCGCAATAGATGAATGAAAGCCTCTCCTACGAAAATCCCATAAGTGTTGTTAAAGCATCTTTCCTTTTCGTAATCTTTAGAAGTAGCATCGCTCCCGCACGACAAAGATTAAAGCGTCGTCCTATATCCATTCTAATCCGGTTATCACACTTTAACATCGAGCTTCTGTTCCTTTAAGCCTCAATGTCATTGTAGCCTTTGCAGCAGTGAGCTCAATCATCTCCTTAATCATCGGGCGCTGGATTTTCCACAACTGCAGCAGCATGTGTAATGCACGGCACTTTTTCATCTAGTATTTTTTATATATCACAATTCCTCCTTTTTCTATGTTATTTTTTATTTTGTGTAAAATTTTAAGTTTTGCCTTAAATCTTTAATTTTGAGTAAGTGAGTTAAACTATGAAATTAAAAACACCATTGCTTTGTGGACTTTCTTCGTTATGTTTTACTATGTAATATCAAAATGTTTCAAAATATCTTGAGTGGGATCATCAATTTTCATTCCCCGTTCTTTAAAAGTGCGTAGTCAGTCATTTCTTCTGACCTTGAGGCGGGTTGTGGTGATTTCAAGTCTTTGTCTTTTCTTCTAATGTTTGTTTTAAACTCTTCGTAACTCCTGACAATCGAGATACTTTATAGTATGTTACGATAATTTTATTTTTCGTACTATTTCTGTTGTTTATTAATTTATGGGGACATTTTTTATGTCATGTCAATTGCTTCAAAATGTTATATGACCATTTTGTCATGATTTGATGATTTATAACCACCGTTTTGGTGAATTCTATTCAAAATTTTTAAATGCACCTAATAGTACTGTCATTTTGACTGTTTATTGGCAGATATTGGTAATCTACAATAATTGATAATATTTTTTCATATTTGTTCTTCTTCCTCGCGTTTTTCTTTTTAAGACAAAATACAGCCATACAGATAATTAATCCCTTGGTGCAGACTTTAACATTGACCACTCTTGCCAGTTAAAGAGATGGCTGTTAATGTGAAAATGCAGCTGCTATTAAAATTAATAAGTAATTTCCAGTGTCCAAGTTGAGACTATAATACAGTATAACCAGTAAGCGGGACAGTTTTATCTGTTGTCCATCACTTTTCGAAATCGTTGCTTCAAAATTTAAAATTTATGCCAATTTCAGGATTAGTTGTATTTGGTTTTGGAAGCAGGAGACATGCGTAAACAGACCAAAACAAGTGAAATTCTGAAAAACTCTTTTTATTCACTCGAGATTATTAAGACAATAAATAGGGTCTAATAACCAACTTGAGTATGCATGTGCTGATATACATAAATATGTTGTGCTAAAAATAAATGAACAAAAGTGTTGTCATAATTCAAATAAACTCCTGCTACATATGTCAAAATTTCTTGATTGTCATTATTCCGTCCTTTCCAAATATCTTGACTCTTTTCAATATTAAACTGATGAAATCAAGACATTTTGAGATATAGCAATTTTTATTTTCAATTCAGAATTAATTTTTTACAATTACAATTTCACAGTCCTTATACGTAATCTTAGCACTATTTGAAGAATTCCTGCTTAATTTCTCCAAATCTCGGAGACAATGCTAAATGGGCATCATTGTAAAATAACATTTTTCACCATTATTTCTCCAAAATTTTTTACAAAATCCACATTGCTTCTGGTTTTTCATTAAAATATGTAACCGGGGACAGACTGTGCTTATTGTGCATTCTGAAATTTCTTTCTTGATAAAGTTCTACTTTCAATCATTTCAACAGATGTTTTCACTTTATAAAGTCAATTTCGGTGTTTTCCCACTCGTCAAACCATGTCGGTTTTGGCTTTCGTATTCCATTTCGACGAAATTTCACATTCATTCCTTCCTTTAATCATCGCCAGTTTCAAAGCTGTCTTTTGTCCATAGATTTCCCCAGTATCCTTGTCTAGCCGTAACAACAGATTCCACTTCTTGATCTGAGCAAATTTTGAAATCTGTAGAGTTCAGGTGCGTATAGTTTTTTCAAAAAGTTCATTACAACCTTTATTACGACCGATAAACCACTCCATTAGAAAGCCCCACCGCCCACACTGTACGACTATATTTTCCTGAATAAATCCACAACATAATCTTTTCTGTATGCACATTATCCTGCAATTCGCCATTCAAATAAAACAAATCTGCCGTAATCTGCAGATAATTGTCTTTAATTTTCGCACATATCTTTCAACTGCAATTTAATATCTTCATCATTTATAAAGCTGTTTCTATAAACTTATATCTCGTTGAAGTAGAAATACTGCTTGTGGAAAGGTATCATTTTCTTTTAGTATTTTATAATCGCAATATTAGCATAAGGTTGACTTTTATTTTACTCCTTTATTTTTTATTAATTTTCTCCATAAATGTTTTGCCACTGTTTAACAATTCATCTTTGTTTTCTGTTCGGTTACAGCAAGTGCAGTACACACCCTCCTAAAAGTCTGCAATTTACCTTTACCCCATGCTCCATTTTCGATTGCTGTTTTACAAATAAGAGATGCCTGTTTTCAATGGTTATATTCATTCTTGAGTTCGTTTGCCTTTGTCATAATTTTCCCTATTTTATCGACTTTTTCTTCTTTTCGGATTCAATATTTTCAGTCGAATTTTAACCATTTCATCTGTCAATTCTCTAATTTAAGAAGACTTTGTCCAGCGTTACTTCCTAAGTGCAACCTTTTGAATTAGCCTTGATATTTCCATAAATATAGCATCTGCAATTACAGGTATGCATCAAAATTTAAGTCAATGTAATCCTGTTCTTTATAATTTTATGGCTTTGTTGCTAGCAACGTAACAATGAGCCTGAATTTCTGCCATCTGAACCAGTTTTCCAATTTCATCATCTGAATTTTCTACTCAAAGCAGGTCATACGCCGGGATTACATGTCTGACTAAACTGAAAACCATTCCACGTTTGAGGAATTTGAGGAGGTAACTTTATATTTTATTTTTGCATTTTCTTTTGAAATATTTTTAACGCGGTAAAAAACAACTGAAAGAGTATCAGTCTTATTATGGAAATAAACGCTTTGCTTCTTCCTATCTGATTCAATTTTTTAGTGGAATAACGATGGCAGGGATAACAATAGCTTACTGTTATCGATATACTGGTGGATTTTCCTTTTTTATGCTAAATTATACAAATTTATTATATGAAAAGTTATAATGATACAAACTGCTTTATATATTTTCCAATTTTCAAATCGAAAAAAATAATAAAATAAAGTGTTTGGATAATAACAACATTTTTATTAAAAAAAAACTTCTAAGTTTATAAACCTGAGGTTCTAATAATTTTTATTTGTTAAGTTGCAGCTTTATTAATAACCTACCAAGAAGTTTTGCTTTCTGGTTAAAAGCACGCCAATCCTCTGTATCCAGTACCTTCAAAACTCAGATACATAAGAATGTCTGTTGAAACGAGAAGATAGTCCTGCCACTTACAGCAAGTGGAATGTTCTTCCTGATTGCACTACGGATTGCAGATACGTGTGTTTTTCGGTAACATGTAACACTCCTCTACATATCCCAATCCTAATGCTCCCAAATGCTACTCCTACCCAAATTAATTTTTCATGTAATCAACTCGCTTTATGTTATGTTACCTTTTTACCAGTACAGTACATATCCTTATAATGTAAAAAGTCAAGTATTATAATTTAAAATTAAATTTTATTAATAAATGTTTTTATGTGTGTGGTGGTATCTAAATAACTATAAATACAGTAAGTATTTGAAACAAAGTGCTTTTGGGAAATAACGACATGAGCAAAAAGAGCATTCATAAAATCATATGCTTTAGTAGCCAATTAATACCTTGTGCTTTTGCTTATTCTGAAATAATCTAATAAATTCTCCTTGTTATCAATTCACAAAATCGTTGGGTTCGGTGTTACATTTGTATAGGTAAATGTTGTAAGTCCATAGTTTCTTGACGTGGTAATTGACGGATGTTCCTGTTGCCTGACATGACTCTTCCATGCCCTTTAACGTTTTTTCAAATAATTTGCTTTTGCCAAAGTGGGTTCGTCGTGTTTTCTATAATAAAATTGTTTTGTTTGCACCTGAAAGCACATCTGCTTCCACTCCGTCCTTTTCAGCGGAAAAGAAGATTTGCAAGTCTCCGGTACTGTCGCGATTCTGGTTTTCGTAATTGTCATTAATAACTCGGTACAACTTTGTCAAGCTGGCTGATGTTCAAAATAATAATAATATCAAGTAATTTTCATTTAATTTTCTCCTTTTATTTTTGTAAAAATCTATCTTCTTCTGCTCTCATGAATATATAGCAAATCGGGAATCTTATACTATTGATTATTTTCATCATCTGTTTCATTATAAACTGTTTTATCAATTTACATCTCGTTTACCTAGATTCACTTCCTTTGGCAATTCTCATTTTACGGCTTTCATTTTAGAAGTTTTGGATCGTCTTTCTGAACTGTCGTGAAATAATTACTTCAACCTTTTCATTTCCTTTCTAATATTCCCATAATCAATGTGCTGGTGTCAACTCCTGACATCATTTCATCAAATTCGCTTAGTGATCCCATTTTTCTTATCATTTTAAACTGCTTTTAAGAAATCTTCAAAGTCAAACTGGTTCTTTCAAATTTGCTCTTTTCATTTTTCTTGACTTAGCTACTCGTCAATGAGACTTCCTGCGCCAGCACTGCAAGTGAAACGACATCCCCATTCAAGGGACACGTGAAACGAAAGCCTGTGCTGCGAAAATGGTGCGATGTCATCAGCTTTTCCCCTTCACTTGTACGCGGTGGTGGCTTTCTGCTTGCGACTTGCTGACGCCTCGAGAGTATCGCGTCCAGTATGGCTTTGCCCGGTAATATCAAGCTGATTCGTTACGCTCCTTTGCTACATTAACCGCGTCCTGCATCCTGTCATACGTCAACCACAAACGTAAAGTGTTCATTCGGATTAAACTATCCTGTGTCTTGCAATTCACTCGTCGGCATGTTCGTCAGTGTGTATGATCTTTCCTGCCGTATCCAATAATCACGCAAGTTACTGCTCCAGTGAGACCTCAATTCCTGTACGATTTCCGGTGCATCTGGCCCTTTCATCAGTCGTAAAGTACAGGAACTTTACCTCTCTAACACCTTCAATTGCTTTTTAGCGGCGAGGTCTATAAACATCACCCCAATCGAAATAGCTTTTCCCCTTTCGATTCCAGATGCTGCAGGCACAGAAAGCAATCGTGTTTCCCAGCTCCTGAGTCGGAAAGCTTATTACAACGGTGATTTTGTCAGCTACGTGTCAGGGCGACATTGACCCTCCAAGCGCTTCCACTAGCTCGTCATTTACAATTTTAAAATCCTAGGTGCGTATGCGTGACATGATAACCTGTCTCCCAATGCCGCTTTTCGAATCTTTGCCACGAGGGTTGCTCAGCCACGCTGTAATTTGCATCTCTTTGCACAGCAATGCCGGTCTTCACTTCATCAAGCGTCCTTCCATATTGTTTTCCGTCAATTCACTGTCCACTGACTTTTGATCTATCGTAGGCTGTCACCTAAATTGTTGAACGGTATTGATTTTTCTCCTTAATTTATATACTGTTTTATTTAATTTTACTAAGTATAGGATAGCATATTATGAAAGAGACAACAGCACCATGGAGCTATTTATGAATTTTGCATGCGGTTTAATAAATGAAATTCAAATAAAATCATAAGGATAATAAACTTTTTATTCACTAAAATATGTCAGCCCTGTAGGAAGCTTCAATACTCACTGGAAGGAGTCAAAGGTTTGGATTAATTCTAAAAATTTTGCATAGTTTGTTGTAAAAGCTAGAAATGAGGTGAAATAAATATGATAAATTTTTATAAAAGGGAAAATAAAAATTTGCTTTATTTTCCAGTGACATTTCTAATAAGCTGTTCCAACAAGACCTTTGAAATAACGTAGAAAATAAATAATACAACGAGATACTGGCATGACAAAGACAATTTCTCAGGAAGATTTTGCAGTACACTAATATGCCAGTACGGGCACAGGATGCTTTTTGGCAAGTGTGCATAACAGCGGTCAAGGATTCGGTGTATGTCGGAACTACGGTTTGGTAATGCGTATGTACGCTGGATACTTTTGCGCAGTTCGGGAGGACGGGACGTGAATCGCGCAGGTTCAGGATTCGTTGTTTCAAGAGAGAGATAGTTCGTACCTTTAATAATCATGTTATTGACGGTGCGAACAGTATGTAAAATTCTCGAATGGACGTGAATATCGTACAAACTTTTAATGAACTTCGCCTGCAAGATTGACATCGCTGTACTGGTGGCAATTCAAATGAGAACTACTAAACCGTTAGAGTTTGCAAAATTCAGATCAGGGTCCAAATCGGACGGTGGTCAGTGCCTTCGCAAAATCCGTTGGGACCTTCCGCAGTTCAGCGGCGGTTGGGTGTAAGTCGCGCGCGGGCGCAGTTCGCCAGGAGTGAAAGCCATAAGCTTTATCCAAACGGATCTGCTACTCAATCAGTGAAATAGTGAGTCCGTTAATTGACATAACAGGAAAGTTATCGAATCGTCTGCAATTTATTCACAAAGCGGAGTGTGGGGATCGGATTTGCTGTTCCAAAGCCAAACTTAACGTGACGGTCAAGATTCAGTGTGCAAATGAATGTGAAGACCATACGATTGCGTGTCTCTGGGGAATTTAGATCAAGATAGAAGTAAAGCCCTTAATCTGAAATCTTCAAACAGGTATTCATAGCTGATATTGTGCCAAATGGTCCGTACTGTGGCAGGAATAACTAAGTAGTATTACAGCTGTTGACGGAAAAATAAACTCTGCAGGTGCATTTGTTGGAGAAATCATACTTCGCCAGACAAAATATAAAAAGTGCTGGCAACCACAGAAATAGACAGCCGACAGAAAGTGGCAGTAACGCTTATAAAACCCTAATTACGGTGGCGACAGCATTATACAGCAAAACGCCCAACAGCGACAGGAAGATAATAAAAAGGCGAAAAGTATCTCCAATCGACCAGTTGGGGTATTTTTAAAATTAAAACAATAAAAATGGAGAAAACCTTTATTAATTAGGTTTAGCTCATTTATTTTTCTTGAGGTAATTCTTTTTATTGCATGCAGCAACTCGTAATCTGGATGCTCTCAACTATTCATATTTACATGCTTGATAATGCCGTCTTTATCTACAATAACAGTTCCTCTTGACAACAATCTAGTCTTTTATTACAAATCCATATTTGTTCCAAGTGCTCCTTGGTCTGAAACCGTTCAAGCGTTTTTAATTCCTTTGTCTGCACAATATCTTCCCTATTGCGATAGTACGTCAGCAGGTATGGCAGTTGAACATCATCTCCAAAACTGCGAACCACAGTTAAATCTAGCCAGCTGCCAAAGCACATACTCCAGTATCAACGGCAAATACTGCGTACGACCAGCCTTTCGCTATAATCCGCCAATTTGCTTTGCTTTAATTCTGGTGATAAAACTGTAAAGTCTGGTGCTGTTTCTCAGCTTTACCTTCTGTTCTAAAGTTGCTAGATTTCTTCATCTTACTTTATTTTATTTCACCATTTTCCTTCCTCCTTTATTTTCTTATAATTTATCCAGTAATAAATATTTACGAATAGCGCCCTCTTACATTCAGGTGTTATCGATTATTCAAATAAAATTTGGTCGAATCCCCAGTTTGGGATTGACTATCAAAAATAATTCTGTCACATTTTTATGTTACAATTGTCAATACTTTTGTGATTATAACATATTTAAAAATTATTTATTATGAAAAGGTGTTGTTACAAATAAATTTTTTTTTCAGAATATGTGTCATTCGTTCTTCAATATGCTTTATATGTTCGTTTCGATGGTAATAGAAAATTTTCCTTCTTTCTATGTTTCGAACCCCTGTTTAATTACTGAGCTGATGTGAGATAGCGGACTGTGTTTTTCAGGAGATTGCAATATCGTAAACGAACATTTCTTTGAAACAGGCGCTTAATATCTCATTCTGTAGTATCTCCCAATTCTGAAAAATAATGTATATATTCCTTCTTTAGGCATTAATTTTCTACTTTTCTAATTTCCTTGTGGATAGCCTTTGTTTCATAATTTGTATTTTCTTCCATTATTTTAGCTATTTTCCTTCCAATTTTTGGAATATATATGTTATTATTCACGTATTGAGATTACTTAAAATTAGATTTTTTCTTTTTTTTTTATCTAAGATAAAAAGTGAAAATCTGTTAAAAGTTTTATAATGTAAAAATTGCTTTTTTTTAATAAAAGGGTAGATTTTGTGAAAGGAAAAAATGTAAATTATTGATTGGCCTGTGTTGTGGCAATTTCGATTTCTTCATTTGGTTTCCAGTAAGAATGTGGCAAAAATGTAAAAGCCTGATATGAATACGAATAAGAAACTGAGCACAATTTTAAGTGGTGAACTGGATGTTGTTGGTGAAGATTTTAAGAATGAGCTGGGGAAAAAGATGGCTTGTTTACTGGAATAGGGGAAGATTTTCATCGCTGGGTGGGATTTTATGTGGTATAAACAGGGCAGAAGGGGAGGTTGAAGAGAGTTTTCCATGTTGTATTACTGGGCTCACGTATGAAATGCTAGATTTGTTGAAGAAAATAAGTGTTATTTGGGAGAGCGTGATGAACTTTTTAGGCTTAGAAGATTTGGAAATAAGGATGTTGCTGAGCTGGTGGTTTTCTTTAATACAAGGTTGGTCAAGTTTCGTTTTTTTTTTGAGCGGCTTGAATTCTTTGGAAAATGAGTATTTAATAATCCAGAAATGTAAAAATGTTTTACCGTGTTGCAAAATCTAAATGGGCTATATCCATTGATTGATTTGTGAATTTCAAAGCTGAGATTTCCCGACTAAACTTATAATGGGGCGCTGGGGCTTCTTCAAGTTTTGAAATATGAAAGGTACCGGTGGCGAAGAGTTAAGAAGAATTTAGCGATTCTGCAAGGTGTGTGAAAGACGGTAAAAAATTCAGATCACCAAAAATGAAAATGGCTGGCAGGTGGTTAAATCGTTTGCAATGTATATATAGTGTTTAAAATACTAAATTTTAATGATAATTTAGAATTTATAAATTTTTAAGATAAACCATTTAAGTTTTAATGGGATTTAATTTTTGTTGGTGTTGTTTGTGTTGTTAATAGTTAAATTTTTTGTTGGGCTTTTTTATCTTAAATTGTTAAATATATTATATTAGAAACATTTTATCATAAAAAGTATTAGTAAAAATTACATTATAAACAAAATCTTTTGCAAATATGACTAAATATAGATATAATATAGGTATATAAAATTTTTGCGAAAAGAGTGAAAAATATTTTGAGTTTTTAATTAAAAGAATCGCAATGGGCTTGTAACGTTGTGGCTAGTTATTATTATTACATTTTCTTATACATTGTTGCTGGTGATCCGTTTCAAAGTGAAAAGCGATTCCACCTAAGTGAGAAAATCTATTGGCAAATACCATTTTGACCGTCCGTTGGAACAGTATGTTGAATATCTAAAACATATAAAGGGAGATTTAGGGTTGGATCGATGAAAGTTCGTGGAGAGACTGTAATGATGTTATTAAGTTTTCGACTCGGCAGATTTAGGAGCCAGGTCTGTTATCTTTGCATTGGCTTTGGGATTCCGCTTGGAATTGTTTAGCTCTTAAGAGGGTATCAGGGATAGTTTGTGATGGTTGTTGCAATAATTGGAATATCTGCTTTGAAACTTTGTGTGGCGGGGCTGGTGATGATGTATGATGATGATTTGTTGTTTG
>BNJU01002108.1_pt1 | contig 100508 bp, 117 predicted proteins | sample 8539281 | NCBI WGS metagenome assembly BNJU01 (sample SAMD00202456, study PRJDB9452) | human saliva metagenome | isolation source: human saliva | place: Japan | reverse complement strand
CACTGAAAAAAACAATTTTTTTTGAAAAAAAGTAGTTGACAATGAAGACAAATGAGTTCATAATGAACACATCACTAGAAAAGGAGTTAAGAACATGGCACACTTAAGTATCGTATTAGAATTAAATACGCGTTGGCAAAGCCACTAGATACAGGTTGTTCTTAACGTACTTTTGTACATATAGATACAACCTTCATTGACGTGAACTTGTATCTATGTGGATTTCAATTATAAAGCAAACTCGACCACGTAGATCTATAGACTAGAGCTGACGTGGTCTTTCTATTTGTATGAGAGACTCGTAGTAACATACGTAGTCTCTTTTTTAATTGAGTTTGCGACAACTTATTTAATTTTTGGAGGAATTTATCATGAAAAAGAACAAAAGCATTTATTTATTCGGAGCATTATTAGTATTAGTAGTCATTGGAGCATTATTCTTCAATCAATCAGGAGATAAAAATAAAGAAACAAACGCAAATAACACAGCATCAACGCAAACAGGAACTGTTAAAATTGGGGTATTACAATTACTTAGCCACCCAGCTTTAGATGCCATTTATAAAGGATTACAAGACGAATTGAAAAACGAAGGATATGAAGTTGGTAAAAAAACTTAGAAATCGACCTTCAAAACGCGCAAGGCGACCAAAGTAACTTAGCAAGCATGTCTGAAAAAAATTAGTTTCAGGTGGAAACAACATTTTAGTAGGGATTACAACTCCTGCAACATTAGCGTTAGCGAACAATACAAAAGAAACACCAATTATCATGGGTGGGATTACTTATCCCAGTTGAAGCTGGTTTAATCGCAAGTGAATCAAAACCAGGAAACAACATCACTGGTGTTAGTGACCGTACACCAATCAAACAACAATTAGAAATCATGAAACAAGTTCTTCCTAACATGAAGAAAGTCGGTATTCTTTACACTTCAAGCGAAGACAACTCAGTAAAACAAGCCGAAGAAGCTGAAAAATATGCGAAAGAATTAGGTTTAGAAGTTAAAGTTTCTACAATTGCAAACACAAACGACATTCAACAAGTAACTGAAAGCTTAGCAAGCCAAGTAGATGCCATCTTCGTTCCAATCGATAACACAATTGCAAGTGCAATGGCAACAGTGGTTCAAGTAACAGATGCAGTTAAAGTGCCAGTATTCCCTTCAGCTGATACAATGGTTGCTGACGGTGGAGTATTAGGTGTAGGTGTTGACCAATACCAAATCGGTGTAGAAACAGCTAAAGTAGTTGTAAAAGTATTAAAAGGTGCAAACCCAGCCGATACACCAATCACATTAGCAAACAAAGGTGTTGTTTATGTCAATGAAGAAAAAGCGAAAAAATTAGGCATTACAATTCCAGAAAGTATCTTAAAAGATGCACAAAAAGTAACACCAACAAATAAATAAGATAGTTTAGAAACGTTGATATGATAACAACTCTAAGAGGGGATGATTCATACACAATATGACTTAAACGTCATATTGATCGTTTCAGAGGAGGATTTTTTTCGAAATGGATTTAGTAATTTCTTCGATTTCTCAAGGGATATTATGGGGCGTATTATCTCTCGGGTTATTCATTAGTTTTCGAATTTTAAACATTGCAGATATGACGACTGAGGGGAGCTTTCCTCTTGGGGCTGCAACTTGTGTGATTTTGATTCAACAAGGGGTGAACCCATTTTTAGCAACGCTTGTAGCGATGATTGCCGGAGCGCTTGCTGGGGGAGTCACAGCGTTTCTTATGACCGTTTGTAAAACCCAAGTTTATTAGCAGGGATTTTAACAATGACGTCTCTTTTATCCATCAACCTACGTGTGATGGGGAAAGCGAATATCACACTCCTTGGACAAGATACGATTTTTAGTGTCTTTTCAAAACTAGGCTTACCAAAGTATTTTGACATTATCATTATGGGGCTTGTCGTGATTGGGATTTTAATTTTCCTCATGTATTGCTTCTTCAAAACAGAATTTGGACAAGCACTGATTGCGACAGGGGACAACGAAAAGATGGCACGCGCGCTTGGAATTAACACGCGTAAAATGACGGTATTTGGCTTGATGCTCTCAAACGCACTCATCGCCTTAGCCGGTGCAATTCTAGCGCAAAACAATGGATACGCAGACGTAAACTCAGGTCTTGGAACCATCGTAATTGCGCTTGCTGCGATTATTATCGGTGAAGTGATTTTCGCCGACGAATCATTCGTTGGACGTCTTGTCTGCATCCTTTACGGATCAATTATTTATCGTTTACTATTAATGCTTGTGTTGTTACTCAATGTCTTCCAAGCAAACGACTTCAAACTCATCTCAGCAGCACTGATTGCATTCTGTTTAACAGTGCCACAAATAAAGAGCTGGATTCAGCAAAAAAGCACACGTCATAGAAAGGAGGAAAACTAAATGAGTATTGAAATTCAACACTTATCCAAAACATTTTTCCCTGGAACTTCACGTGAGCATAAAGCACTAAAAAACGTTAGCTTATCGATTCAAGAAGGAGACTTCATTACGATTGTCGGCGGAAATGGGGCTGGGAAATCGACTTTCCTAAACGCGATTGCCGGTAACTTTGCTTTAGACGAAGGAACAATCTCGTTTGGTGGCCATCAAATCGAACAGACTGCAGACTTTGAACGTGCGGCCTACATTAGCCGTGTTTTCCAAGACCCAATGCAAGGAACGGCTCCTCGTATGACAGTGGCTGAAAACTTAGCGTTAGCGAACAGACGTGGTCAAAAACGTAGCCTGTTTAAAACGTCTTCTAAAGAAGATTTGCAACAATTCGAGGCCTTACTAGCCCCCCTAGGACTTGGCTTAGAAGACCGTCTTCATACAGAAATCGGACTATTATCAGGAGGACAACGTCAAGCCATTTCACTCCTCATGGCAACGATGAACGCTCCACAACTATTACTGTTAGACGAACATACAGCAGCGCTTGACCCGAAAACACAGCGCAAGATTATGCAGAAAACACAAGAAACCATCGAAGAAAAGAACTTAACCGCGCTGATGATTACACACAATTTATCTGACGCGATTCATTTTGGGAACAGACTCATTGTCATGCATCGTGGTGAAATCGTCCGCGATTTTGCAAAAGAGGAAAAAGCAGCATTAACAGAGGAAGAATTATTCAGATTAATGAATGCCCTCGACGAAGCAGACCTACAAGGTGAATAAAATAATGGAAGAAGTGAAAGAATTTTCATTTCTTCCTTTTTTTATGGGCAGACTTTGTTATAATGAAAGAGAATAAATCGAAAAGGATGAGTGCAAGTGGAATTTTGGAGTCAGTTGAACCCTAGAAGATATCGCAAATCAGGGTATATTGCTATTGGCGCTTTGATTGGTGTCCTGGCGGGAAGTGCGGTTAGTTTATTTAGATATATGATTGGTTTTATTTTAGAACAAGTAGTGACCGTCTATTCGTTTTTAAGAGAACAACCGCAATGGATTCCGGTATGGATTCTGTTTAGCCTTGTAATGGGGGTTATTTTAGGACAAATCGTCAAGAGTGATCCGGATATTAAAGGAAGTGGGATTCCTCAAGTAGAATTGCAACTTCAAGGGAAGATGGATATGAACTGGTGGTCTGTCTGCTGGAAGAAATTCGTCGGTGGAGCGATTTCTATTGGTTCAGGGCTCTTGCTTGGACGAGAAGGTCCTTCGATTCAATTAGGAGCATCTGTTGGTCAAGGGGTGGCAGAGACCTTTAAGGCAAACCGTGTTCAGAAAAATGTATTTATTTCTAGTGGAGCAGGTGCCGGACTAGCGGCGGCGTTTAATGCACCGATTGCAGGGCTCATGTTCGTCTTAGAAGAAGTTCATCATACATTTAGTCCACTTGTTGCGGTGACGACTCTAACAGCAGCGATTGTGGCCAACTTCATTTCATTAAATGTATTTGGAGTTCATCCTTCGCTGAATCTCGGTAACGACCAACGCTTCCCGATGGAATATTATGGGTACGTTGTTTTGCTTGGCATCATCCTAGCGATTTTCGGACTAGCGTATCATCGTCTCACATTAGCCTTGCCAAAGATTTACAAGACTCTCTTTCCAAAAGTGGCACCATATAATTACTGTATCATTGCCTTTATGCTCATTATTCCCCTTGGCATGTGGAATCCGCATGTGTTAGGTGGAGGCGGGGAGTTAGTATTAGCACTCGTTAAGGAAAATCACACTGTTCAATTCTTAGTGGGACTTTTCGTCATTCGTTTTGTTTATTCGATGATTTCATACGGAACAGGGCTACCTGGCGGAATCTTCTTACCGATTCTTTCTCTGGGTGCGCTTCTTGGTTTAGCCTATGCAGAATTCTTAATTGATTTCTTAGGAGTGGACCCAAGCGTACGCGTGAGCTTCGTATTCTTTGCGATGGCAGGATATTTTGCAGCGATTGGGAAAGCCCCTCTAACAGCCTTACTACTTGTAACGGAAATGGTAGGTGGCTTGAACCAATTAATGCCGCTTGGAATTTGTACATTAGTGGCTTATATCGTAGCTGACTTCTTGAAGATGGATCCAATCTATGAAGTATTAGCAGAGCGTTTAGATAAAGAACATTCAACGGATACAAAAGGAGAGCGCACAACCTTCGAAGTACCTGTGATGGTGGATAGTCCACTAGTTGAAAGCCATTCGCGATATTCAGTGGCCGCAAGAAATTATCATTGCGACCATTCGACGTGGCGCAAAAGAAATTATTGCTCGAGGGGATACGGTTATCCGTAGTGGCGACATTCTAATTGTGGTCTGTGATGAAGGAATAGTCGGCAAGATGACAGAAGAGATGACGCATCTTGTGACAGCTCCCTAGAGTTATTTTGCAATAAATGGTATACTGTGAAAATAAGAGGTGATACAGATGAGCGAACAAGGAAATGAATTACAAAGAAGTTTTAATCGATACTTAAGAAGAAACCAAGCATGGGTGTTTATCATCCTTACTGGTATCATTCTATTTGTGTCCGTATTCGTTTATCGTAGTTTCTCGAAATCGACGAAGACACCACTAGAAAATTACAAAGATCAGATTACACAAATGCAAGAACAAATCGATGCGCAAGAAACACGCATCCAGCAATTGGAAGAGCAAATCAAAAAATTGCAAGAAGAATCAAATAACTAATAAAGAAAACCACCTTGAACGGATAAATCGTTCAAGGTGATTTTTTTAGAAGAATGAAATGTATCATTTTTTTGATACGTATCAAAAAAATGATACATCTTTTACTTTTTGGAAAAATCGTTTTGAAATTTGAGTTTGTAGAAGTAGTCGCTCGTTCTGGATGAAGCGAGTGACCTTCTAAATAAAGTGAATACGGTACTTCGATTTGAACGGCTTCAATTCTTGCTTGTTTTCCAAAGGGTCGCAATAATATTGCCCCCAGAAAATGGAGTATCTACTTGAGTGGTTAATCCTTCATCATGAAAGAGAAGTTGGAGTTGTTTCAAGGTATCTTGACTTAAAGTCTGTTTCTTGCGCGTTCCTAAAATAATGTCGCTTGTCCCAAAAAGCTTGTCATCATAACTATGTAAATCGACCAACAACACTCTTTCATGCTGTTCTAACTTTTCGTTCAATAGATTTTCTAAATGAAGGTAGTAGGGCGTGTAATACCGCTCCAACCAATCGGCTTGTTTTTGCTTCGAAGGATAGTTGTTAAGTAACTGATTGCCTACTTCATCAATTCTGGGAATGATGGGTTGTATTGCTTTCCCTGTACGTGGTTTAAAACGATTCACGTCTACAATATAGCGAGAAACGGTAGCCGCTAGAGTCGTTTCGGAAAGTGGAGTCACAAGTTCCTGAAGTGACCAGTCCGTATGTTCACGCTTGGCTGCTAGATTACAAAGCGGAGCAATGTCTTGTGGGATATCTGTTCCACTATGCGGAATCGAAATCACAAGAGGAGAATTCGTTCTTTCGTAAATGACTTTCACTAGGGCACCTTCTTTCGTTTTTCAATATTCCTAGTATAGCAAACGAACCAGAGATTGTGTATAATGGATACTATCGAAAAGGAGTGAGTTTTATGGCTGAAATTAAATTAGTACCAAGAAGTGAAGTAGATCCTTCTATTACATGGGATATGACTTTACTTTATCCAAGCGACGAAGCATTTTATGCAGAGTTGGACAAATTAAAGAAAGAAATGAAAGCTTTCAAAGAAAAATACGAAAACCAATTAGGCGATTTAGAAGTATTAGATGAAGCGATTCGCAAGTATGAAGCGATTGAATTAGCAGTATACCGCGCTTCTCATTATGCAGAATTACCAATGACAGTTGATCGCTTGAATCCAAAAGTGGTGGAAAATGCGACAGCGTTTGAAGCAGTCAGCGTATCATATGCGGAAAACATGAGCTTTGTAATGACGGAATTGATTTCATTAGACGAAGCCTTCTTAAACCAATTCGTGGCAGAGAAGAGACCAGACTTAGCATACTTTGTTGAAAAAGTGATTCGTCAAAAGAAACATACGCTCTCAAAAGATGCAGAACAAGTGCTATCAAACTTAAGCAGCTTACCAAGTTTCTATCAATTATATGAAGTAACAAAACACGAAGATATGCAATTTGAGTCATTTGAAGCAAACGGCAAGACGCTTGAAAACAGCTTCGTATTATACGAAAACTTACATGAAATGGATCCTGACAAAGAAGTTCGTCGCGCTGCGGCTAAGAGCTTCTATAAAACATTAAACGCATATAAAAATACAGTTGCCAATGAATACATTTCTCAATTGAAGAAAGAAAAATGATGGCAACAATGCGCGGATATGACAGCGTGATTGACTACTTATTAGATGAACAAGATGGGGACCGTGAATTATACGACCGTCAAATTCGTATGCTCATGACAGACTTAGCTCCTCACATGCAACGCTATATTAAATTATTAGCGAAAGAGCATGGCATTTCTGATATGCAATTCATGGATGCGAAAATCAACTTAGATCCAGAATTCGAAGTGGATATGACGATTGAAGAATCTCGTGAGTACTTGAAGAAAGCTTTAGGTATTCTTGGTGAAGACTACAAAGCGATGATTGATGAAAGTTATGACAAACGCTGGACAGACTTCCCACAAAACATTGGTAAGAGCACTGGTGGATTCTGTGCAACTGTTCCTAACGTTGCTGGATTTATCCTATTATCATGGACAGGTAAAATGAACGAAGTGTTCGTGTTAGCGCACGAATTAGGGCATGCATACCACTTCATGTCAACTGGTAAACATCAATCGATTTTAAACAATGAATGTTCATTATACTTCGTTGAAGCTCCTTCAACATGTAATGAAGTCATCGTTTCAAACTACTTACTTAAAACAAGTACAGACGCTCGTTTCAAACGTTGGGTTATCAGTAATATGATTAGCCGTACGTATTTCCACAACATGGTAACGCACTACATGGAAGCTGTGTACCAAGATCGTATTTACAAGATGATTGATAACAATGAAATGTTAAACGCAGATGTATTATCAACCGTGAAAAAAGAAGTGATGCAAGAATTCTTCGGTGACAGCTTAGTTGTGAACGAAGGGGCAGAGTTAACTTGGATGCGTCAACCTCACTATTACATGGGATTATATCCATATACGTATTCAGCTGGTCTGACAATCGGTACTGCGATTGCGAACCAAATCGAAGAAAATCCTGAACACGCTAAAGTGTGGTTAGATACTTTATCTAAAGGTGGAAGCATGTCTGCTAAAGACTTAGCAATTCATGCAGGTTGCGATGTTTCAACAGATGAACCATTGAAACAAGCGATTGCTTACGTTGGACATTTAGTAGACCAATTAGAAAGCTTAACAGCAGAATTAAAAGCATAAAATATAATAAAACTCGCTACGATTTTCAAAAGTTTGTTGTAGCGAGTTTTATAGTATATACATAAGGAAAACATTGTGATAAAAATTAATTTGAATAAAAATGAGTAAAAATAGGGGCGCTGAGAAATATGGAAAGGAGAATGTGTGGTTTTGCTCATTAAATATAAAAAAAGTTAGAGAGAAAAATTATGTCAACATTTTATGTACCAGCAATTAACTTAATTGGAAGAGGAGTCGTTAAAGAAATTGGACCTTACGTAAAAGAATTAGGATATCATAAAGCTCTTTTAGTAACGGATAAATTTATCGAATCAAGTGATATTCTTCCTAAAGTAACAGGACCTTTAAAAGAAGCAGGTGTGGACTTCGTTGTTTACTCTGATGTAGAACCAAACCCAACTTGTAAAAACGTTAACGATGGGGTTGCTGCAGTAAAAGAAAACAACTGTGACTTCATTATCAGCTTAGGTGGTGGATCACCTCAAGACTGTGCAAGCTGTATTTCAGTAATTGCAACAAACGGTGGTAAACCTCAAGACTACGAAGGATTACACAAATCTGCTAAAAAAGGCTTACCAGTAGTTGCTATCAACACAACTGCAGGTACTTCAGCTGAAATTACAATCAACTACGTAATTACAGACGAAGAAAGAAAAGTTAAAATGGTAATGGTTGATAAAAACAGCCTAGCTTTAATCTCTGTAAACGACCCTGAATTAATGGTATCTAAACCAGCAGCATTAACTGCAGCAACAGGTATGGATGCTTTAACTCACGCGGTTGAAGCTTTAGTAACTCCAGGTGCTTACGGCGTTACTAAGAAATTATCAATTGGTGCAATTGAATTAATTAAAGAATACTTACCACGTGCGGTTAAAGATGGTCATGACATCGAAGCTCGTGAAGGTATGGTGAACGCAATCTTCTTAGGCGGTATGTCATTCAACAACGCTGGACTAGGATATGTTCACTCAATGGCTCACCAATTAGGTGCTGTTTACAAACTTCCACACGGTGTATGCTGTGCTATGTTATTACCAGTAATTGAACGCGAAAATGCAAAACGTGTTCCAGCTGCATTCCGTGATGTTGCAAAAGCTTTAGGTTTACAAACTGAAGGTAAATCTGATGAAGAATGTGCAGCATACGCAATCAAAGAAATCGAAACTCTTTCTGAAACAGTAGGTATTCCTAAGAAATTAACTGAATTAGGAATTGAAGAAAAAGACTTCGACTTCGAATATCTATCTAAGAATGCGTTAATCGATGCTTGTGCACCAGGTAACCCATTCATGCCAACATTAGAAGAAACAATTGCTTTCTACAAAGAATTGTTCTAATCGGTAAAACAAAAATATTCGTATAGCTTTTAAACGTGGAGTATTGTCACCCCCCAGTGAAACGTCAATGCTCCACGTTTTATTTTGAAGAAAATTTATGAAAACGCATTAATTTGTGCTTGCTATTTAATGAAACCTGGTCTAGTATTAAGATATTAAGTATTTAGGAGGAACTGGAATGATAGGGTTAATTCTTACTGGGCATGGACAATTTGCTGTTGGAGTGGGACAAGCGTTAGAGATGATCGCTGGAAAACAAGCGGCATATCGCGTGGTTCCATTTTTTTAGAAAGTGATCCAATGGATGCTCTTGAAAAATAATTTAAGAAACGCAATGGCTGAATTGCAAGAAGAAACAGAAGGGATTGTTGTATTTGCGGACCTTTTTAGGAGGAAGTCCATTTAAAGGCTGCTATGTTAGCTTCTGTTGATTTTGAAAATGTGGAAGTTGTTGTTGGAACAAACTTACCAATGCTGATTGAAATTGCAATGTTACGTGAATTTGCTGCAAGTGCGCAAGACGTGGTAACACAAAGCTTATTAGCTGGTAAAGAAGCCATCCAACAAGTAAGCTTACCAACGATTCAACATAATGACATTGATGAATTTGATGACGAGGATGGGATTTAATGACTGCCAATATTATTTTAGTGAGTTCCCTTACGTTTATCGTATTCGTCGTTGTAATTTTAGGGATTTATTATTTCTTCTCAAGAAAAAATATGAAACGTCAACAACAGTATTTTGAAAAATTACATGAAGCATTACAAGTTGGAAAACGTGTTGTCTGTGCGAATGGATTATATGGTACTGTAAAGAAAGTTGACGAAGAAAAAGTGGATGTTGAGATTGCAAAAGGCGTCGTGATTACGGTATCTCGTTTTGCAATTTCTGAAGTCTTATAAGCGGTGACTGTATGCAATCGATTTTTGGAGAGTTTTATACAGGAGCTGACGGTAAGGATTATTTCTATCTACCATTCTTAAAGACAGTTTATCATATTCCGACAGATGATTTAGTGACTTTTAATGCCTTTAGACATCGCTTTGTTATTGCATTTGCTTTGGGAGCTATTTTCTATAGTTTCTTTCCGAGTGATGTGTTACTATGCGTATTTGTAGGAGCGTTATTCTACGCGCTTGCGACAGTGGCGTATCTGAAAAGTATTTTGCCAAAGTATGTGGTGCAAAAGGGAGTTCAAGAAGGAGACTTAAACCGAGCGAAGCAAAATGAACAGCAAGGATCCCTTGCTAAAACATTACTCGTTAGTTTAGCAGGAGTTCTGATTATCGCTGGAAGTTTCTTTGTCTCAGGAGAGATGGTCAATCGAATGATTATCATTGCGTTTGGTGTCATCGTGACTATCAGTGGAACTAGTTCTATTATCGGAAAATCAAAATAAAGTGAAATGGAAGCTTAGATTCTAAGCTTCTTTTTTTATGGAAAAAATTGAGGGGGGGACTTTGTTAATTGTGAAGAATTTCAAATATATTTGTAGAGATTAGTGAGAGTTGTCTGACATCAAAGTGGTGGAAAAAAAGCATTTATATATAATGTTTTACAAATTAGCAATACAAAAATGTAATAAAAAAACTCAAAAATGAAGAATTTATTAAAAAAAGTTTTACTAAAACGCTTCCAAAAAAATCGAAGAATTATGTATAATGAATTTAGCTTTTTATGAAAGGAGAGCTAGTAATGCCAAATATTTTATTAACACGAATTGACAATCGTATGATTCACGGTCAAGTTGCAACTCAATGGTCATCTTACTTAGGGGCCAACCTACTGCTTGTTGCTAACGATAAAGTAGCTGCGGATCCGATGCGTCAAGGGTTAATGGATATGGCTGCTCCAGCTGGTGCACAAACTCGTTATTTCACTATTGAAAAAACGATTAATGTCATCGGTAAAGCAGCAGACCGTCAGTTGATTTTCATCATCTGTGAAAATCCTCAAGACGTAGTGAAATTAGTAGAGGGAGGAGTGCCAATCAAGAAGGTTAACATTGGGAACATGCACATGGCGGAAGGAAAACGTCAAGTTGCAGGTGTTGTTGCGGTTGATGATGCAGATGTTGCTGCATTTAGAAGACTGCAGGAGTTAGGTGTCGAACTTGAAATTCAGAAAGTACCAACTGAAGGAAAAGAAGACGTTTCGAAATTATTCCAATAATTTTTATTTATAAAAGGGGTCAATGAATATGCAAGCAAGTTTTATTCAAATCTTATTAGTATTCCTTGTAACTTTTGTTGCTGCGATTGACCAATTCAGCTTTTTAGAATCACTATACCAACCTATCGTAATGGGTCCAGTGATCGGAGCTATTTTGGGCGACGTACAAACAGGGTTAGTTGTTGGGGGTACTTACCAATTAATGACAATCGGTAACATGCCAGTCGGTGGGGCACAACCACCTAATGCCGTAATCGGCGGAATTATGGCGACAGTATTAGCTATCAGCCTTAAATTAGAACCAGCTGCTGCAGTAGGTGCTGCTGTTCCATTTGCGCTTTTAGGTCAATATGGTGTTACTTTAATCTTTGCTTTAATGTCACCAATGATGGCTGTGGCTGATAAGTATGCACACGATGCAAATCCAAAAGGAATTGCTCGCTTGAACTACTTAGCAATGGCTGCATTAGGAGCTATCTTTGGTCTTGTAGTTGTATTATTCTTCGTCGGTGGACAAGCTATCGGGGATACTTTAACAAAATCTATTCCTGAATGGTTCATGTCAGGTTTAGGTGCTGCCGGTGGTATGATGCGCTTCGTAGGGTTCGCAATCTTACTAAAAGTAATGGTTTCTAAAGAACTATGGGGCTTCTACTTCTTAGGTTTTGCTTTAGCAAACATTGTTTCTGCAAGTGAAAGCTTAGCTGGATCTGCATTAGTATTATTAGCGTTCATTGGTTTTGCAATTGCATACTGGGATTTCCAAATCCAAACAAAATTCAAAACAGCGGGTGCTAGCATTGTGAACGATGGAGGTGAAGAAGATGGCATATAATATTCCAGATTCTTATAAAAACCAAACGCCTGCTCCACGCTTAGATAAAGCAACTTTAAACAAAATGGCATGGCGTTCAATTTTCTTACAATCTTCTTTCAACTATGAACGTATGCAAGCAGGTGGCTGGTTATACGGTATTTTACCAGGGTTGGAAAAAATCCATACAGACAAGATGACTTAGCTGCATCAATGTCTCATAACTTAGAGTTCTTCAATACTCACCCATTCTTAGTAACATTCGTAATGGGGATTGTATTATCACTTGAACAAAACAAAGCAGATATTCCAACAATCCGTGCGGTACGTGTTGCTGCAATGGGACCATTGGGTGGTATCGGTGACGCTTTATTCTGGTTCACATTAGTTCCAATCGTAGCCGGTATTTCTTCAGACTTTGCATTAAAAGGAAGCATCGCTGGACCATTACTATTCTTAGCGGTATTTAATATCTTCCAATTTGCAATTCGTTACTGGTTAATGCATTGGTCTTATAACTTAGGAACAGATGCAATCGGTATCTTTACTGCAAATGCCAAAGAATTCACTCGTGCTGCTTCAATCCTAGGGGTATTCGTTGTTGGGGCTTTAACTAGCCTTTTACGGTGGTACTAAATTAGAATTCAAATCGCAAACGGTGAAAAAAACCAATTGTTATCCAAGCAATCTTAGATGGTGTATTACCAAAATTAATTCCATTAGGAATTACTTTAGGACTTTACTACTTATTAGCGCGTAAAAAATGGACGCCATTACGTTGTATCGTTCTTCTATTAGTTGTCGGAATCGGTTTTGCATTCTTAGGAAACGTACTAGGAGTTAAATTCTGGGGTTAATCCTTGAACAATAAAAATAAGCTAGGCATTATGCCTAGCTTATTTTTTATGCTTTTTAAAAGTCTTTTTTAGTAATGGCTTTAATACGATCTGCAAGGAATACGGCAACGACTAATTTTCCTAAGTCAGGAAGAATGAATGGATATAAACCGAAGCCAAGAATTTGTTGAAGATCTAAGTTCTTTCCTTGTAATCCTATTAATACAAAGGTCATAAACGGAATTCCGATGACGTAGAAAAATGACTTCACCGACAAGAGCGGCAATCACCCATCCGAAGATATTGTTGATACTGTTTCCGATAAATGAAATCACAGGAGCTGCAACCATAAATCCAATAACAAAACCAAATGATGGAGAAATAAATAATGCAGTTCCTCCTCCTAATAAGAAAAAGTAATAGGAAGTGAACAAATTGAGCAGCAAAAAGCGCCAACTGGTGGCAATAATAATGATGCCAAAATCACTGTGGCTGTTTGTGCTGAGAATGGTACTGGACCAATCGGAATTTTTAAGTAGCTAGATACATAGCAGAGTGCTCCTAGAAGTGCTGCGAGCACAATTGTTTTAATCGATATTTTTTTCATGAGTTTAACTCCTAATCTTTTAGTTTTCTGGACGAATGCTTACTTCGCCATAAGATAATGAATGGATGGCACCGTCATCGGTTTGGACGATAAGATGCCCATTATTGTCCACGCTTTTTGCAGTGGCAGGATATGTTTTCATACCGCTAATGACATTGATTTTCTTGCCGACAATGATGGAATGGTCTTTGTATTCTTCCATGAAATCTCGCTTGCCAGCGTTGATATCTTCATAACATTGATTCCATTCTTTAAGGAAACGAGCGACGAATTCATTGCGGCTGAAACCATCTGGAATCTCTTGCGGAGAAAAGAGGGAACCGATAATGGATTTTAAATCCTCTGGAATAATAGCATCATCGATATGCAAGTTAATTCCCATTCCGACAATCAGTGCATCGACCTTCTGAGCTTCAATATTTGTCACGGCTTCTGTTAAGATACCGGCGATCTTTTTATCGTGAAAATAGAGGTCGTTCACCCATTTAATCCCAATTTTTTCATGGATAAAGGATTCCACCGCTCGCGTTGCAGCAACTGCCGTAGCACAAGTGATCAGCGAAATGCTGTCCAAATCACCTTCTGGGAAAATGCAGATACTCATATAAAGTCCAGATTTTGGTGGAGAGAGGAATGTTCTTCCTAGTCGTCCACGACCTGCCGTTTGCTCTTCTGCAATAAAGAAGGTTGGGACTCTCGAGCCTGATGCGCCGTATGTTTTAGCCAAATCATTGGTTGAAGTAGTTGTCTCAAAAAAACTTGAATATCCCAATCTTGAAGGTCCTCTCCCAAATGAGTGCGAATGCCTTCAAGGGTTAACAAATCCGTCTGTCTGGATAATTGATAACCAACTTTTTGTACTTGAGGTGATCTCGTAACCATCTTTTTTTAATTGCTGGATGGCTTTCCACACAGCAGTACGAGAAAAGATTCAGTTGTTCTGCGATATCTTGTCCTGAAAGAGGTTTGTCCACGGTACTATATAATAGACGTAAAACGTCCTGTTTAGTGCTCATAATATCCTCCTTTCATCAGTATTCATGTTTTTAAGTGTAACAGATTTGAAACGATTGTCAACTATTGATTTTCTAAAGGTTAACAATAGATTCAAACGATTAAAAGATAGCGGATTCTACTGTGAACATGGTATAATAATTGAGAACATTTAGTGAAAGGAATTTGAGTATGAAAAAATTAGTCATTAACGGCGGTAAACCACTTAAAGGGGAAGTAACCATTAGTGGAGCTAAAAACAGTACAGTAGCTTTAATTCCGGCTGCTATTATCGCGAATGAACCAGTCGTATTAGAGGGTGTCCCTGAGATTCAGGACGTAGATGCCTTAATTGAAATTTTGAATGATTTTAACGTAAAAACAGAATTCGTTGATGGAACGTTAACCATCGACCCAAGAGAAATGAAATCTATCCCAATGCCAAAAGGGAAAATCCAAAGCATGCGTGCTTCGTATTACTTTATGGGAGCAACTCTTGCTAAATTCGGTGAAGGGGTTGTTGGACTTCCAGGTGGCTGCTTCTTAGGCCCTCGTCCAATTGACCAACATTTAAAAGGTTTCAAAGCGCTTGGTGCTGATGTGAAAGATCATGATGGTGCTATCTACTTATCTACGGACGAAGAAGGCTTAGTTGGTACGAAAATTTATATGGACGTTGTGTCTGTAGGTGCGACAATCAATGTATTACTAGCATCTGTTCGTGCAAAAGGAAAAACGATTATCGAAAATGCTGCGCGTGAACCAGAAATTATTGATGTAGTGACTTTATTAAATAAAATGGGAGCTAATATTAAAGGTGCTGGAACAAGCGTAATCCGTGTGGAAGGTGTTGACCAATTACATGGATGTACGCATACGATTATTCCGGACCGTATTGAAGCAGGAACGTATTTATCAATTGCAGCAGCGGTTGGTGAAGGTATTCGTGTGAAAAACGTGATCTTCGAACACTTAGAAAGTCTCATTGCGAAGATGAACGAAATGGGCGTAAAGATGGAAGTTGGCGAAGACGATATTTATGTTTTCCCGACAAATGAGTTAAAAGCTGTGAAACATCAAAACAATGCCTTATCCAGGTTTTGCAACAGACTTGCAACAAACCATTACACCGCTCTTTAGTAAAGCAACAGGAACAGCCATGGTTGTCGATACAATTTATCCAAAACGTGTCGGTCACGTGCCAGAATTAAATCGTATGGGCGCTCGTGGAAAAGTCATTGAAGACATCATTACATTTGAAGGGCCGACACCATTAGTCGGTGCCGAAGTTGCAGCCAGCGATCTACGTGCGGGGGCTGGACTTGTGGTAGCTGGTTTAATGGCTGAAGGAACAACGAAGATTTCAAATATCGGACATATCCTACGTGGTTATTCAAATATCGTTGAAAAACTACAAGCATTAGGTGCCGATATTTACGATGATTGAAGAGTAAGAAGGGGCATTATGTCAGAACAAGTGGAAACTGTAACGCTACAAAGCTTACAAGAAAAAACTTTAAAAGAGATGTACGGCTTTGCCAAACATTATAAGATTCCTTATTACGGTCAAATGAATAAAAAGGAATTGGCGCTTGCGATTCTTCGTGCTCAAGAAGAAGCGACTGGATTTTTCCAAGTGGAAGGTGTCTTAGACATTAACCGCGCAGAAGGGTTCGGATTCCTTAGACCGATTAACTATTCAAGCAGTCAGGAAGATATTTATATTTCTTCTTCGCAAATTCGCCGTTTCGATCTTCGAAATGGAGACCTTGTGAGTGGGACAGCACGTCCTCCACGTCCAGGTGAGAAGTTTAATGGATTGATGCAAGTTGGAGTTGTGAATGGCAAGGATCCTGAAGAAGCTAAAGAACGGGACCATTTTCCAGGACTTACACCATTGTATCCTGAAAAGCAAATGGTGCTAGAAACCACACGTGGTCGTATCGCTTCTCGTATGTTGGATTTAATTTGTCCGATTGGTTTTGGGCAGCGTGGACTTATTGTAGCTCCGCCAAAAGCAGGAAAGACAAGCTTGCTAAAAGAAATCGCTAATGGAATTACAACGAATTATCCAGAAGCCGAATTGATTATTTTACTCATCGATGAACGACCTGAAGAGGTAACGGACATCGAGAGAACTGTGGATGCGGAAGTGGTGTATTCTACATTTGACCAGCTTCCAGAAAACCACATTAAGATTAGTGAATTAGTGCTGGAACGTGCGCTACGTCTTGTAGAAGATGGACGTGACGTGATTATCTTGATGGATAGTCTCACGCGTCTTGCCCGTGCGTATAACTTAACGATTCCACCTTCAGGAAGAACGTTGAGCGGTGGGATTGACCCCGCTGCCTTGTATCGTCCTAAGAAATTCTTTGGTTCTGCCAGAAATATTGAAGAGGGCGGAAGCTTAACGATTCTTGCGACAGCGTTAGTGGAAACAGGAAGCCGTATGGATGATGTGATTTATGAAGAGTTCAAAGGAACGGGTAAATTCAGAAATCCATCTTTCGAGAGAACTTGCTGAAAGACGAGTATTTCCTGCGATTGATGTGAAAACGTTCAGGTACTCGTAAAGAGGACATGCTCCTTTCACAAGAAACGCTAGAAGCCATTTGGAAAGTGCGTCATGCCATTAAAGGAGACGGGCTTGAAACGAGTGAGCAACTCGTGAAGCAATTAAGAGAAACGAAATCGAATGCTGATTTCATTCGTCGACTTAGTTTATTAGATTAGAACTTAAATCCCTAAGAGTTTTCTTAGGGATTTTTACTTTTTGCAAAAGGTTGTAGGGAAGATGAAAGGAGATTTCAAATAGATTGCTCCTTGTGGTAAAATGGAAAAAGGAGTGATTTTACGTGAAAAAGAAAAAAGTAATCAAAACAAATGCAGTTCGAATGGTCGAACAGGCGAAAATTCCATATGCCATTCATGAATATGATGTAGATACAGCACACCTTGATGCAATTCATGCAGCGCAGGGGATGGGGATTCCCGTTGAGGAAGTCTACAAAACCATCGTATTAACAGGCGATAAGACTGGACATTTAGTCGCTTGTATTGCGGCTCACCGAGAATTAGATTTAAAGACGATTGCGAAAGTTTCAGGAAATAAACGCGTAGAATTATTATCACTAGATAAACTGGAACCATTAACAGGATATGTACGCGGAGGATGTTCACCAATTGGAATGAAGAAGAAATTTCCAACCTTCATCGAGCATCATGCGATGGAGCAAAAAACAATTCGTATCTCTGCGGGAAAACGTGGACTACAATTGGAGATTGCGCCACAGGATTTACAACAGTTAACACAAGCAATAGTATTCGAAAATCATCCAGATGAGGTGGAAGCATGAGTGAAGTAACGATTCTTCACATCAATGATATGCACTCGAATTTTCATTCCATAAAGACACAAACGCGCTTTATGAAGGAGCGCAGAGCCCAGCTTGAAAAAGAAGGGCAGAAGGTATTTGGGATTGATCTCGGAGACCTCATTGACCGTGTTCATCCATTGGTTGAAGCAGAAGATGGAAAGATTGCTGCAAGAGTGTTGAACGAGCAGCAAATCGATTTTGCGACCCTTGGAAATAACGAAGGAACGGCGTATACACCGCTTGAATTAGAGGCGGCGTATGAAGGTCGCCAGTTCGAAGTCATCATTTCGAATGTCAAATGGGCAACAACTGGAGAAGTGCCTCCGTTTGCAAAGGAAGTTCACTTCGAAACAGTGGACGACTGCAGTATCGCCTTCATTGGACTAACGGCATCGTATCCAGAAAGCTACGGCCCAAATGGGTATTTGATTGAAGAACCGATAGATGCGTTGAAGCGTCTTGTACCAACGCTTGCAGCAGGAGGTCATCAGATTATCTTGCTATCACATTTAGAATTGAAATGGACCATCTGATTGCAGAAACTTATCCAGAAATTCAAGTGATTCTTGGGGCACATACGCATCATCTCTTTGAAGAAGGAAAATGGGTGAACCAAACTCTTCTAACAGGTGGATTTAAGTATGGTGCTTATATTGGTGAGCTTCATTTGAAGACAGAAGGCAGTCGCTTGATTCCTCTTTCTGATAAAATGATTGCAGTCGAGGATTTAAAAGAGGATTCGACTATTGATGAAGGAGAAGCGCTTCGCCAAGAAGGGATTGCGCTCTTGAAAGCAGAAGTGGTACTCCCACATATTCCTGCATATTCTGTGAAGGAACTAGCTCTTCTCTCATTAGAAGCGATGACGAGACAAACTGGAGTTTCGGTAGCATTTTCTTATACCGGACTCTTTGTAGTACCGTTTAAAGAAGGACCGCTCACAAAGTTTGACTTACATGAATGCATGCCACATCCGATTCATTTGAACAAGAGTCGCTTTAGAGTTTCAGATTTCAAACAACTATTGCAAATTTTTGAAGAACAGCAGCCTGAATTACTAGAAAAAGCTATTCGTGGATATGGTTTTCGTGGTAAACTGTTTGGAGAGATCCTTTATACAGGATTTCAGTTCGCTAGTGGCGAAATCGTTGTGGATGGAAGAGAGTTGGCAGACGATGAGTTTATTACATTTGTTTGCCCTGACCATATGCGATTCGTTCCATTTTTCCCGATGATTGAAGAAAAAGGGGACAACGAAATTATTTATCCAGATTTATTAAGAACGATTATTGAAAAAGAATTAGTATTCAAAGAAAGGAAGAATCATGACTGAACAGAAAGCAGAAACACTTTCACAGGAATTAAGTCAAGTCTTAGAAGAGATTGTGACAACGCCTGAAGAAGAAGTGAAGCGTGCGGTAATGGTTGGCGATACAACCGTGATGATTGATGATGTGCATTATGAAATCGTCGAAGATTACCGTGACGGATTTAATATTGAAGCGTTAAACGAGCGCTATAATGATATTTTTGAGCGCTATGATTATATCGTTGGCGACTGGGGCCATGAGAAATTACGTTTGAAAGGTTTCTTCAAACATTCGCATAAATTGGCGACTCCGGACCGCGATATCGATTATTTACAAGAATATTTATTAGAATATTGTAATTTTGGATGCCAATATTTCGTATTGGAAAGAGACCCAGAGGCGCAACATAAGCCAGTTGTGGAAGAAGAAAAACCACAACAACGTCCAAGACGTGAACGCAATAATCAACGCAAACGTCAAAACAATCAACGCAGAGAACATGTATTTAGTCCGGCGGATTTAGATAGTCCAGTCCGTTCAAATAACAAGCGTAAGTTTAAAGAGAAGTCTCAAAACCGTCAGAAGAAACGTAATAATGAGACAAATCAAAAGACGAAAAAAGATCAATCGTTTAACTTTGAAAAGAATTTATTCCGAAAGAAACGATGAAAGAAAAAGAATATGAAGGCAATAACTTCAAACCAAAACAGAAGAAATCTTCTCAACATTTCTCAATGAAAGAAGTGGAGAAACCAACAAGCAGCAAGGTGAAGAAGAGCCCTATGAAATCCACTCAGAAGAAAGGATTCCATATTCGAGAAAACCAACAAAGAGGTAACTAAATGTATAAAGCATATTTTATTGATTTAGATGGAACAATGTATCGCGGAAAAGACCGTATTCCAACAGCTGAAGCATTTATTAAGAGATTGCAAGAAGCCAAAATTCCATTCCTATTTGTAACAAACAACGCTACAAAAACACCTGCACAAGTAGCCGAAAACTTACGTGTGAACTATGGCACCGAAGTTTCGGCAGACGAAGTGTATACAAGCGGTGTTGCGGCAGTGGATTACTTGAAGTCTCATTTCAACGTGAACCGTGTCATGGTCATCGGGGAAGAAGCGATTAAAAATCAAGTTGAAGCAGCTGGATATACGCTTGTTTCTGAAGACCCAGAAGTCGTGTTGCAGTCCCTTGACCGTAATGTGACGTATAAAGACTTAGAAACAGCAACGCTTGCGATTCGTAATGGGGCAACTTATATCGTAACCAATATCGACTCGAACTTACCAAGCGAAAAAGGCCCAATTCCAGGGTCAGGTGCCATCACTGGTTTCTTAAAAGTGGCGACACAAGTAGAGCCGATTATTATCGGTAAACCAAGTAGCGTGATTATGGAGTCTGCATTGGATTATTTAAATGCTAAATTCCCAGACCGTCATTTTACAAAAGAAGATATCGCAATGGTCGGAGATAACTACCAAACGGATATTCAAGCGGGCATTCAATACGGCATGGATACACTGATGGTATTAACAGGATTTTCAACTCGTGAAGACTTAGAAAAAGTGGAAGAACAACCAACGCACTTGGTAGAGGATTTAAGTGAATGGACTATTTAACAAGAACTTACCGTGTGCCTAAGTGGATTACTTCCATCGCGCTATTCCTCTTCTTTTTAAGTTTAGGAATTACGTTTGTGATTTTCTTTGAGCCGATGTATCACTGGTCGATTAGTTGGTTTGGAGTGGAAAAGCTCACTGGTTACAGTGCAGATACGCTTAAGATGAACTACCATGAACTCATCGGGTATTTAACGAATCCATTGAACGATACATTGAAGATGACTGATTTTCCAAGTTCGCAGCAAGGATTGTTCCATTTCTTTGAAGTGAAACGTCTCTTCTTCGTGAACTTTGCGGTGTTACTCGCTTCAGGGCTGATCAGTTTCTTTGGCGTGAGATATTTACGACAAAGAAGACAAACATGGCAATTGCGTAGACCTATCAGATGGCTCGTTTTAATTCCAGTTGTCGTTTGCATTGCGATTGCAGCATTCTTCGATACGCTCTTTGTGAAGTTCCATCAAGTGTTCTTTAACAATGATGCGTGGATGTTCGATCCGAAAAATGACCCGATTATTTTAGCATTGCCAGAGGAATTCTTTATGCTATGCTTTGCCGTAGTATTCACCTTTTTATTGGTGGGACTTTTAGGGACAAACGTTGCGATTAAGCGATTAAAAGAAATTTAAAACAGTAAGAAACGAGAAGCTTCTTTCAAAAAGGAAGAGTTCTCGTTTTTTTGTACCCAAAAAATTCGCATATGAGCGGAATTTCACACAAAAAAATGGTATGATATAAGAGATGAACATTTAAAGGATTGAGGAGTGGAATAATGAAATTATCAATTGTCATCCCGTTTTATAACGAGGAAAATATGATTCAAAAAATGTATGACGCCTTAGTAGCAGAAGTCAATAAAATTACTAAAGCGGAATTTGAAATTATTTTTATTAATGATGGTAGTAAAGACCGTACTTTTGAAAAAATGCTTGCGATCGCAGATGGCGATTCTCGCGTCAAGTATATTAGTTTCAGCAGAAACTTTGGGAAAGAAGCTGGAACGATTGCAGGACTTGAATACGCAACAGGGGAAGCTGTGATTTTAATGGATGGGGACTTACAACATCCACCTGCACTTCTTCCACAAATGATTGAAGCGTATGAACAAGGATATGACGTTGTGAGTGCTCGTCGTACTCGTACGGGTGAAAAACCACACCGTACATTCTTAGCGAAACATTTCTATCGTCTTGCAAACAAAATGATGGATATCGAATTAATGGATGGAGTATCTGAATTCCGTCTATTCAGCCGTAAAGCGGTTCGTGCCATCCTTTCATTACAAGAATACAACCGATTCTCTAAAGGGATTTTCTCTTGGATTGGATTTAAAGAAAAAGTTATCGAATACGAAAACCAAGTACGTACTGTTGGTGAAACGAAATACTCATTGAAGTTCTCGTTAAACTATGCGATTCAAGGGATTTTATCATTCAACGATAAGCCACTTCGTATGTGCATTAACTTCGGTTTATTCTGTTTATTAATCTCACTAGCTTACGTTCTTTGGACATTCGTTCAATATTTCGTGGCGCCGGATTCACTCGTTAGTGGATACTTCACAACGATTTTCTCTGTCGTGCTCTTTGGTGGAATTCAATTGATTTCGATCGGGGTGTTAGGAGAGTACATCGGTAAGATTTACTACGAAGTGAAGAAACGTCCGCATTACTTAGTAGATGAAACAAATATGACGGTGAAAGGAGAGCAACATGACGACTAAGAAAAAGGTCTATTTAGCAAGCTTCCTTGCGCCGATGGTCATCATGTTTATCGCGTGGGCGATTGATGGCTTCTTCCCGTTTGGTGCGAAGTCTCTGATGGCGGTTGACTTTAACGCGCAGTACATTGGGCTCTATGCTTATTTCAAACATCTATTCTTAAATTGGGATTGGAGTAGCTTCTTCTATTCCTTCTCGAAATCGATTGGTGGAGGAATGCTTGGAATTTGGGGCTTTAACTTATTAAGTCCATTTAACTTCCTATTCCTTTTCTTTTCTGAAGAAACTTCCAATGGATTGTTCCTGTTGTTATCGCATTGCGTTACGGAACAATGGGACTTACGATGACGCATTTCCTTGTGAAGCGTTATGATGGCCTAAAGAAAAAAGCTTACTTACTTCCAATCGTAGCGACGATTTATGCCTTAAACGGATTTAACGTCAGCTACCAAATGAACCCAATTTTCTATGATGGCATGATTATGTTGCCACTTGTACTGATTGGGGTAGAACAAGTGCTCGATAATGAGTCTCCACGAGGCTATATCGGAATGCTTGCGCTAGCGCTATTTGTACACTTCTATATGGGTTATATGACATGTATTTTCGTAGTCATCTACGCATTATTCTATGTCATCCGTTCAAAAGAATTTACAAATATAAAAGTGATTTTTGAACGCATGTTAAAACTAGCTTGCGCATCAATCATCGCAGTCGGGATGGTTGCGGCGATTCTATTGCCAATCATCATCAGTTTAGTTTCTACAAAAGGTGGTTTGCAAAACTCATTAAAATTTGAGTGGACATTGCAAATTAACCCGCTTGAGATTTTATCGAAATTATTCCTTGGCTCATTCGATAATGATTCATGGCCAGCAGGTCCAAACTTGCCAAATATTTATGTGGCGAGCTTCGGGATTTTAGGAACCATTTACTACTTTATCTCTAAGAAAATTACAAAATGGGGTAAGGTTGCAGCAGGATTCGTGCTTGTTGTTTTCTTAATCTCTTGTGCGCATGAATTTACAAGTAAATTATGGCATATGGGACAAAACCCGGCTGGATTCTTCTACCGGTTCTCATGGATTATCGCTTTCTTCTTAGTGTACCTAGCTTACTTAAGCTTACGCGAAGTCGAACGATTTACCGCAAAAGAAGCAAGCATCTTATTTGTGGGAATGGCGATTATTTTTGGGATCGTTCAATTCCAAGAACATTCATTCTTAACCATTTGGCAACGTATTGCGACACTTGGTATTTTCATGATTATGCTTTTTGTCTTGTTCTGGACAAAAGCGAAGAAACCGTGGGCAGTGATTGCAGTATTGACGGCGGTTGAATTGACAGCCAATGCGGCCATTGTTCAGTCGCGTGTCGGATATACAGATGCGTACAAATACCACGATGCGGTTCTTCAATTGAAAGATGCCATCAATCCAATTCGTCCTGACGATACAGATTTCTACCGTATCAATAAGACATTTAACTTAAGTAAAAACGATCCATTTATGGTTGATTACCCAGGTTTATCAGTATTTAGTTCAAACTTGGAAAACAGTACGCGTGATTTATTTGACCGCTTAGGAAATAACGGGATTAACGCGACAACGTACTATCAAGGAACACCGCTGCAAGACGCGCTCTTCTCAGTGAAATACTTAGTGGCACCAAAACCAGTGTATACAAAAGAATATCCTGATACTTCGAAAATGTATGTATTCGGAAATATGGTAACGCGTAAAGATATTACGTCGAAAGAACCAGTGTACGAAGCAACAAGAACGAAGACGTATGAAACAGGATTAATCTTACCAATCGCTTATGGTGTGAATGATGCGACAGTGAATGTAAAACTGGAAATCATCAACCAATTCAAAACCATAACAAGATTGTTCAAGCGATGGGAGCCACAAGTGAGAACTACTTAACGCTTTTAGCAGCCAACGAAGTGAAGTTGGATAATATGGAAGTTCCTGATTCTTCTAAACCAGAAACGTATAAACGTGTGGATTCATCAAAACCAGGAACAATTACGTATCATTTAGTGCCGCAGTCTTCTGAAGATTACTGGGTATCGATTCCTCAAAAACTTTCTCACACGAATAAAAACAAAGTGAGAATTTTACTCAATGGAAATACGTATGACTTCCAAGATAAATTCCAACAAACACAACTCATTCAAGTGGCCCATGATTCACTTGGAAAAGCCGTTGATTTAACGATTGAAATTGATACAGATGACGAATACAACTTGTCGGGGTTACGCCTAGCACGTTCAAATAGCGCCTTAGTAAATCGCATGATTGAAGAGCGTCAACTTCAAGGGATGAAAGTCACTCATTGGGATGATAGTCATATTCAAGGGACTGTGAATATCACAGACGATAGCACATGGATGATGACAAGTATTCCATATGAAAAAGGCTGGACTGTTAAAGTGGATGGTCAAGTCGTTGGAACGGCTAAAGTTTGGGATAGTCTTCTTGCTTTCCAAATTACACCTGGTGAACATACGATTGAGATGACTTATATGCCAGAAGGATTTATGGCAGGTCTTGTAATTTCAATCTTATCAATTTGTATTTATGTGTTAGCCATTTATAAAAAATGGATTTAATTGAATAGGAGTAGACTATAATGACAATTTCAAAAATGAAATTAAAATATAGTTCGCTATTCTTCGTTCCATTTGTGGTGATGTTGGGGGTCTTCCTAAGTTTAGGATTGACCCCTTTTTCGCAAAATTCGATTCATAGTGGAGACTTTCTTTCTCAATATTTTCCGCTTTATATCGGATTGCATAAGCTATTTTGGAGTGGAGATTTTAGTGGTCTATTTTGGTCCTTCGAGAAATCGCTTGGAGGAGCCATGCCAAGTGTCTGGGGCTTTAATAGTTTAAGTCCATTCACGTTTTTATATGTGATCTTTCCCATTTCAAGTTTTCAAGTCCTTAGCTACGTGATTCCACTTTTACGTGCTGAGGTGATGGGAGTTGTCTTTGGATATTTCTTAGAAAAGAAATTCCAAGGCGTATCGAAACATTACTGGTTATCATTAGGATTGGCTTCGTCATATGCCCTTAGCGGATTTGTCGTATCGCAACAATTCAATCCTAATTTCTTAGATAATCTGGTCTATATTCCGTTTATTCTCTTGGGAATTGAAGAGGTGGCAAGTGGGAAGCGGTCGGTGAAATTACCGTTGTTTCTTGCCATTAGTTTAATAACGGATTTTTATACAGGGTATATGATGTGTCTCTTTGTGGCACTCTATACATTTTATGTGGTCTTCTCGTCGGATGCTTCATTGAAAGAGGCCGTACATAGAATAGCGAAAGTCGCGTTATTTGCACTCATAGGCGTAGGCCTTGCAGCATTTTGGTTATTACCCGTCTTTAGTGCCTTGCTTGAAAGTAAAGCGAGTGCGGGAAGTACCTTTGCATGGTCGTGGAACCCGGTAAATGATTTAGTCGCTATGCCGCAAAAATTCATCCTAGGATCCTTTGGTGAAAAAGAGTGGGGCGATTCTAAGGCGTTACCGCAACTCTTTATTGGTGGCTTAGGACTCTTTGGACTATGTACGTTCTTTGCTAAAAGAGAGATTACTCTTCGTAAGAAATTAGCAGCGACAGTCGTGTTGCTTGTCTTACTGCTTTCGTTTTCGATTCAAGGCTCCGATCAAATTTGGCATATGGGACAACGCCCGGTTGGTTTCTACTTCAGAAATTCATGGGTAGCCAATAGCTTTATGCTAGTGCTAGCATCCGAAAGTCTAATGCAGTGGAAAGATGAATTCCGCTTGAATGAATTTTTAGTGGCCATCTTTGGCTTTGGTACGATTTTAGTGTTGTCGACTCTAAGAAGTCTGCAATATGTTGAGACCTCACAGAAAATACTCGCGTTTATTATTTGGACGATTATCTTACTAGCCTTCTTCTTTAGAAGAGCTGAAAGAGTTCGTAGGTTACAACTAACGGCCGGAGTCGTGATTGTCGAGTTAATGGTGAGTTCCTTTGTCGGATTTAGACGAGCACCTTATTTTATCGGTAATGCAGGATTACAGGAACAAATGGAATTTGCGATGGCTTTCGATAAAGAAGGCTATAGCCATCAAAGTACGTTTACGCGAATGGAAATGCATAAAGGATTGTCGCATGCGAACTTCCCGATTGCGTTTGGATATAATGGAGCTTCGCACTTCACATCGAGTCTTGAGCATGCGCTAATTGAAGAGATGAGCCATCTAGGCCTTCCAACGTCTCAATCGGTGGTGAACTATACCAACCGTAATGTGATTTTGGATTCGCTCTTTGGAGTTTCAAGCTTTATGATGGACGGCGATGAAAAACGCGTCTATGCCGATGTGCGTGGTATGTATGCTAAAGAAGGCAAAGTGAAGGATTTGTGGTTTACCGCAATCCATATGCGTTTTCTCTTGGCTATTTAACGAATGAGAATACGACAACCAATATCGCTTTTGAAAAAAATCAACCAGTAGCCAATCTTAACCAGCTCTTGCAAGTGATTGGGCTCTCTGGAACAAATGCATTGACGGAGGTTAGTGTAGGCGAACCTGTGACGACGAATTTAACGAAGGGGCCGGAGAAATACACGCTAACAAATGAGGCGGAACCTGCTAAAATTGAATGGAAGTTCAATCTACAACCAAACAAATTGTATTTTGTGGAAATTCCAGAACGTCAAGCGGGCTCTGTGATTAAATCAAAAGTGATGTTAAATGGTATTAGTTATCCGTATGAAAATCGATTCCATGAGAACCAATTGTGGATGATTGGAAATGGGAATTTAGATCAGACAATTACCTTTGCGATTGAGGACGCGAAAGCCAAAGAATGGGATTTACGTGGCTTCAAGTTCTATACGATTGATATCACAACACTCGCAAACGCATTGACGCAGTATAAGAAAGCAAATGATATTACAATTGAGTCGTATACAAACGCGATGGTGAAGGCACATGTCACTGTAACTAATAGTGAGCAGTCCTTTGCGACCTTTACGATTCCATACCATTCTGGTTGGAGCGTGACGGTGGATGGTAAGAAGCAAGAAGTGAAAAAAGCGCTTGGCTTCTTTATGGGCGTTTCGCTGACAGAAGGAGAACACGAGATTGTTTGGAGTTATACTCCACCAGGATTACATCTTGGAATGTTCATTTCTGTTTCGTCGCTTCTCTTACTGATTTTCCTATGGAAAAAGCATAAAAATTAAATAGATTGTTATTAAAATAGTCTCTGAAATCGTGCTGATTTTAGAGATTATTTTTTTTTGTGTTTTTTATAGGCCGTACTTTTGTAATTGAGAGGTGTTCATGGGTATAATGGCTTGTTAATTAGTGAAAGGGAAGTGATGAAGTGATGGATGCGACAAGTTTAGCCGAAGACGTTCGTTTGAAAAAAGTGAGTCCATTAGAATTAGTAACAGAAACGATTCAACGCGCGCGCACGCTTAATCCTTCTCTGAATGCCATTGTTTATGAGCAATATGAAGAGGCGCTTGAAAAAGCAAAAAACTTTAAACCGACGAATCAACCATTTGCGGGAGTTCCTATTTTTCTAAAAGACTTAGGGCAAGAACAAAAAGGAAGCGTCTGTACATATGGCTCGCGTTTATTCAAGGATGTAAAAAGCGCTCAGACTGATAACTTTGTCAAACGGCTAGAAGAACTCGGTTTTATCATTATGGGTCGTACCAATACTCCAGAATTTGGATTCAAGACCGTCAGTGATGCCGCACTCCATGGACCCGTTCGAAATGCGGTGAACCCTGAGCGAAACGCTGGAGGATCTAGTGGAGGGGCAGCTGCTGTTGTAGCGAGTGGGATTGTCCCAATTGCAGCAGCAAGCGATGGTGGTGGATCGATTCGAATCCCTGCCAGTCATAATGGATTGATTGGACTGAAACCCTCTAGAGGTCGTGTGATTGTTGGACCAGGTTCCTATCGTGGATGGAATGGCGCAACTGTTCATTTTGCGCTGACAAAAACGGTCCAAGATACAAGGAACTTATTATTTCATATGCAAGAGTGCCAGATGGAAAGCCCGTTTCCATTGCCGAAACTGAGTTACGAACAGCTTTATAAGACAGAAAAAATAAAACCATTAAGAGTGGCCGTGTTGTTAAAGTCACCAGTGGGAGAGGCGGTCTCTAAGGGTGCGGTGGATGCCGTGATGAAGATTGCACATTTCTTTGAAAATCATGGGCACTCCGTAACGCTTTTACAAAAGGATCCTGTCGACGGTATCGCTCTGCAAAAAGGATTTTATATTATTAGTGCCGTGGAGACAGCATTGATGTTCCAAAATATTGAGCGCTGGCTAGGGCGTCCAGTAACGCGTGACGATATGGAACTAATGACATGGGCGATTTATCGTAGTGGCCTGGATATTTCAGGGATGGAGTACTCTAAAGTGGCTTCAAGTTGGGATAATTATGCCGAGCAGATGTCGCAGTTACACGAGCAGTACGATGTGCTGCTGTTGCCGACAGTTGCACAGGCCGCTCCGAGTCTTCATCCGTATGAGTTGTCTGCGGATTTACAATCCAAACTAATGCGCATTGATGATTTTACAAAAGACCAAAAGCAGCAATTGCTCTGGGAAATGTTCGAAGAGAGCGTAGTCGATACGCCATTTACCCAGCGATTTAATATTACTGGGCAACCGGCCATTAGCTTGCCAGTTCACCACACCAAAGACGGACTTCCGATTGGCGTGCAACTCGCTGCGGCAAAAGGAAGAGAAGACCTGCTCCTACAAATTGCAGAATGGTTCGAACAGGAACAATTATTAAAAGTAACAAAACAGTAGAAAGAAGTGAAAGTGTGTTAGAAACAGAAGCTTTATTTAAGCCTTTCGAATTAAAAAAAGGAGTCACATTGGACAATCGATTTGTGCTTTCTCCAATGGTGACGAACTCTTCAACGAAAGAAGGTCATATTACAGAGGATGATTTAAAATATGCCGAGCGTCGTGCGCACTCTGCAGCCCTTCAAATTACAGGAGCAGCTTACGTGAACAAGCATGGACAGCTATTCGAGTATGGTTTTAGCGCGACTTCTCTAGACGATATCGAAGGCTTAACCAAACTAGCCAAAGCGATGAAATCAGGTGGAGCGAAGGCTATCTTACAATTAACGCATGCAGGACGTTTTGCAAGCCACGCCTTAAACCGTGACCGCTATGTGTATGGTCCTAGTGCGATGACATTGCAATCGCCGTTCCCACATGAAGTGAAAGAATTAACCGTAGAAGAAATTCATGGCATCATCGAAGATTATCGCCGTGCTGCTCAAATTGCCATCCAGTCTGGATTCGACGGTTTAGAAATTTCATCGGCACAACGATTACTTATCCAAACCTTCTTCTCAACGTTCTCAAACGAGCGTATAGATGAGTATGGCTGTAAGACATTAGAAGACCGTTCAAGAATCGGGATGGAAGTCTTAACGGCGGTTCAAGAAGTGATTGATGAATATGCCTCAGAAGAGTTTATTCTTGGATTTCGTGCGACTCCTGAAGAAACGCGTGGAAATCAAATTGGATACACCGTAGATGAGTTTCTTGAGTTCTTCGAAGAGGCGCTTAAGAAATTGAATATTAACTACTTAGCCATTGCAAGCTGGGGACATGATGTTTTCAGAAATAAAGTTCGTGCTAAAGGACCGCATCAAGGCGAACTCGTGAATAAAGTCGTCTATGACCGCTTAAAAGGACGCGTGGCAGTGATTGCTTCAGGCGGCATTAATTCTAAAGAAAAAGCCCTTGAAGCATTGGAAAATGCAGATTTAGTCGGGCTATCAACACCGTTTATCACGGATCCAGAATTTGCCGTGAAGATTCAAGAAGGAAATGAATCAGATATTCAATTAACGATTAAACCAGAAGCGCTTGAAGCCTTAGCGATTCCAAAGGCGGCCTTCAAAGATATCGTACCTTTAATGGATTTTGGGGAGTCGCTTGAAAAAGAAGCCAGAGATTTCTTCAGAGGCCTCGAAGCGAACTACGAGGGGAGAGAGACGGGTGAAAATTAGTCTATTAGATTATGGCCTCGTAGATGAAGGAAAGACGAGCGCTGAGGCTGTTCGTGAGACATTGGAGTTGGCGCAATTAGCAGACGAACTTGGATTTCATCGATTCTGGGTGAGTGAACATCATAATGTGCCAGCGCTCTCGATTAGTGCTCCAGAAGTGGTGATTCCGTACCTTGCTAGCCACACGAAGAACATCCATATTGGTTCGGGTGGAATCATGGGGCTTCATTATTCGCCGTATAAAGTAGCTGAAATCATGTCAACGCTAGAAGGACTATTCCCAGGACGTGTGGATATCGGTCTTGGTAATTCCCCAGGAACGCCGCTTGTAGGTCGTAATTTGCAGTCGCTTTATTCGAAAGAGCAATACGCCTTGTGGTTAGAAATTGCAGCACTATTTAAATGAAGCGCGTCATAAAGGTGTGGTCGTTCCAGAAGTGGCGACTGTTCCAGAGCAGTTCCTTCTTGGAATGGGAGGTCAGTCGATTGAGTCAGCGGCAACTCTTGGTTTGAGTTTTGTATATGGTGTATTTCCGTATATTCCTCAAGACCCTGTGGAGTTGGCGAAAAGTCTTTCCAAGAAATATCGTAGCACCTTTAAACCAGGCCCACATAGTAAGCCAAGCAACTTCGTACTAGCGGTATTTGTGGTTATTGCAGATACGAGTGAAGAAGCCGAAGAGATGGCGAAACCATTAGATTTATGGATGCTTGGAAAACAAGATTTTTCAGAATTTCATACCTTCCCAACACGAAAAGATGTGGAAACATATGAATTAACTCAGCGTGACCGTGAAAAAATCGCAAGCAACCGCAGTCGACTCATTGTGGGAAACCCACGTGAAGTTTACGAGCAAATGGAGACGCTAAGAGCAGTCTCTAATCCTGACGAGTTATTATTTATTCCTCTCGTCGGTTCCATTGAAAAAAGAAAACGTTCAGTAGAATTACTTGCTGAATTATATAAAGGAGAAAGATAAAAATGAGAAAAATTTGCTAACTTTTTTTATGGATTGATAAAGAAGGAGAAAACTACACGATTCGTATGACTCCAGAACTTCAAGATGATGTCGGTACAATTGGATTCGTTCAATTTAACATGGATGACGAATTAGAAGCTGAAGACGAAATCTTAAGTTTAGAAGCAAGTAAAACAGTGATGTCGATTGTGACTCCACTTGCAGGGAAAGTCGTAGCTAGAAATTTAGCGGCAACAGAAGATCCTAAATTATTAAACTCTGAAAAACCAGAAGAACACTGGTTAGTGACATTAACGAATGTTGATGAAGCAGCATTCTTGGCATTAGAAGATGAATAATCATAAAGAAGAGCAGTTGCTCAAACAAATGATTGAAATCCTGGCTCAGGAATCAGGAGAAACCGTATCAGTTGAAGGAAAAACTCCAGAAGAGTTGAAAGCGGAATGGCGAGGGCTTGTGAATGTAAGACAACCAAAAGAGGCTTCTGCAGAATATATCGCTTTAGAGAAAGAATATTTAAAAGAGTACCATTCACCAAGAGTACAGACTTTGTCGGATTGTGTTCCAACAGCAAATGACCAAATCAAACTCTATTATGGGGATTTATGTGAACTGAAAGTCGATGCGATTGTGAATGCGGCGAACAGCGAGATGCTTGGATGTTTTATTCCGAATCACCGCTGTATTGATAATGCGATTCATACTTTTTCAGGGATTGAACTTCGAAGCTTTTGCCATCATTTAATGGACGAGCAAGGAAAGAAAGAACCTGTTGGAAAAGCAAAAATCACGCCAGCGTTCAACTTGCCATCGAAATACATTATTCATACGGTAGGCCCCTTCTTGCCTCCAGGGCAAAAAGTAACGCCGCTTCGTGAACAGTTACTGGCTGGTTGTTACAAGAGTTGTCTGGAAGCAGCAAGAGAAGTTGGCCTAACCTCGATTGCTTTTTGCGGGATTTCAACAGGAGAGTTTGGTTTTCCAAAAGAACCTGCGTCGCGTATTGCGGTAGATACTGTGAAAAAATGGTTGACGGAGACAGCTTCAACAATGACCGTTGTCTTTTCAACGTATACCAAGGAAGACCAATCAATTTATCAGAATTATTTATCAGGAGAACAGTAGAATGACGAAATGGAATGCATTACAAAAAGAAAGAACGACTGAAGCTAGTCTACTGGCGGACTTATTCCAGGAAGCTGATGCCATCGTGGTGGGTATCGGTGCTGGGATGTCGGCAGCAGATGGGTTCACCTATATTGGCAGTCGATTCGAAGACGCTTTTCCTGATTTTATCGAGAAGTATCAATTTTTAGATATGTTACAGGCGAGCTTGTTTCATTTTCCGAGTTGGGAAGAGTATTGGGCGTTTCAAAGTCGTTTTATCGCGCTCAACTACTTAGATCAACCTGTGGGGCAATCGTATGTGGAACTATTAGAAATGCTTAAAACGAAGCCATACCATATTATTACGACAAATGCGGACAATGCGTTTGGGTAGCCGGGTATGACAAAGAGAAAGTTTATCATATTCAAGGGGAGTATGGACTTTTCCAATGTAGCCAGCACTGTCATCCAAAAACGTATCAAGATGATGCATTAGTCCGTAAGATGATTGCAGAACAAAAGGACATGAAGGTACCTTATGAACTGATTCCGTTCTGTCCAGAATGCGGAGCACCCCTTGAAATTAATAAGCGTAACGCTGAAAAAGGAATGGTGGAGTCAGCGGATTTCTTTGCACAAAAAGCACGCTATGATGCGTTTTTAGAAGAACATAAAAATGATAAGGTGCTCTTTTTAGAAATCGGAGTGGGCTTTACGACGCCACAATTTATTAAAACACCGTTCCAAAAATGCGTACAAGGGAATCCAAACGCCCTGTTTGTAAGTATGAATCATAAACATTATCGCATCCCGCTGGCGCTAAGAGAACAGACCGTACAATTATCAGAAAACATCGCCCCATTAATTCATGGGACATATCAAGAGCTTAAAGGAGAATAAACGATGTATTTAATCGAACCAATCCGTGATGGAAAATATGTAAAAGATGGAGCAGTAGCGCTTGCGATGCAAGTATATGTGCAAAGTAATGTCTTCTTAGATGATGACATTTTGTTCCCATATTACTGCGACCCAAAAGTAGAAATTGGAAAATTCCAAAATACAATTGCTGAAGTAAACGAAGAGTATTTAAAAGAAAACAATATTCTTGTTGTACGTCGAGACACAGGTGGTGGTGCCGTGTATGTGGACTCTGGTGCCGTGAATGTGTGCTACTTAATTCAAGACAATGGCATCTTCGGGGATTTCAAGAGAACGTATGAACCAACGATTAAAGCCTTACACGAACTCGGCGCAACAGCCGTTGAACAAACAGGTCGTAACGATTTAACGATTGAAGGTAAAAAAGTATCCGGTGCTGCGATGACCATCAGCAATGGTCGTGTATACGGTGGGTTCTCGCTCTTATTAGACGTGGACTATGATGCGATGGAAAAAGTCTTGAACCCAAACAAGAAGAAATTACAATCGAAAGGGATTCAATCTGTACGTGCACGTGTGGGAAGTATTCGTCCGTACCTAGCCCCAGAATATCAAAATGTGACGGTAGATGAGTTCAAAAACTTAATCACATGTAAGATTTTAGGAATTAACTCGATTGATGAAGCGAAACGTTATGTGTTAACGGAAGAAGATTGGAAAGCAATCGATGAACTGACAGCTTCTAAATATAAAAACTGGGAATGGAATTATGGTCAGTCTCCACAATATAGTGATTACCGTGATGGACGTTTTGCATGCGGAACAATTCAATGCTACTTAGAAGTGGAGCAAGGTAGAATTTCAAATTGCCGTATTTATGGAGATTTCTTTGCAAAAGGAAATGTACAAGAAGTCGAAGAAAAACTTAAAGGAGTTCGTATGGTGAAAGAAGACTTAGTGGAAGTCTTAAGTGCCATCGATTTAAGCAACTACTTTGGTGCAGTTACTGCTGAAGAATTTGCTGGACTCGTTTTAGGAGAATAAAAAGATCAAGTGATACCGTATAAGGTATCACTCGATAAATTTAGAAAAGGATGAAGCGTTTTGCTTCATCCTTTTTGCATGATTAGTCTAATTCTTCTTTTGCTGGAATGCTGTGTGCTAGACGGCTTGCCGCAGCGGCTGCGATAGCACCAACTAAGTCATCTAGGAAGATGTTTACTTTACCAGTTGATTTGTCGTCTAGATCTTTTAGTATTCCAGGTTTTACTTTATCGATATAACCGTAGTTTGTAAATCCGATAGAACCATATACGTTCACAATCGATAATGCTAAGATTTCGTCGACACCGTATAAAGGCTCGTCTTGAGATAGAATATCGTTTAATAATGGATGTAATTTCTTTTCTTCTGCCAATTTATCCATTTCGATACCTGTGATAACGGCGTTTTGAACTTCGCGTTTCTTCAATACGCTATTAACGTTTAATAAGCATTCTTCTTTCGTTAATCCTGGTACATATCTTTCTTGTAAGAAATAAACTAATTCAGCAATTTGTTCTAATTCTACACCACGTTCAGATAATAATTCTAAAGAGCGTTCGTGTAATTCTTTTTGGGCTTTTTCATCTGAAAAATCCTCCTTTTAACAAATTATGAAACCCTTTTAAAAAAGAGTAGCTTTTTATTTTAACACAAAATGCAAAAAACGCCCAAACAAATTGAGCGTTCTTTTTGAAATTTTGAAAACGGTTAGAACATGGACGAGCTATGAATCGTGCTCGGGCGGCTATTTGGATTCACATACGTCATCGCAGCATTAATGGCGACAGGTGCTTCACCAAAACCAGTAGCGATGATTTTTACTTTGCCATCGTATGTTGCGATATCTCCAACGGCAAAGACGCCAGGTAGAGTCGTTTCCATTTGGCTATTTGTCACGATAGTGTTGCGAGCAACCTCAAATCCCCAGTTCTTCATTCCTCCAATAGAAGAAGAGAAGCCATAGTTCACGATAAAGTCATCAACAGGAAGTTCGATTTGATCTTCGCCTTTCGCGTGTTTCAATACAACGGATTGAATAGTTTCGCCATCGCCGATAATTTGATTTGGAAGATAAGGCGTTAAAATGTCTACGCTTGATTCTTCTAGTTGTTTCACGCTATGTTCTTGTGCACGGAACTGTGGACGGCGGTGAACAATAGTAACCTTCTTTGCGATTGGTTCTAAGGCCAATGCCCAGTCTACTGCAGAGTCGCCACCACCGCAGATGGCTACGGTACGGTCGCGGAATCGCTCTAAGTTCGTTACGAAGTAGTGCAGGTTGCTGTTTTCATAAGCTTCTGCATTTTCTACATCGAGTTTACGTGGACGGAAAGCTCCGTTCCCACAAGCGATAATCACTGTTTTCGCGTAGTGCGTTTGTTTAGAAGTCACAAGCTCATATCCGAAGTCTGTCTTGTTTAATTCGAGTGCTTCTTCTTCTAAGCAGAACTGAGTTTCAGGGAAACGTTCGAGCTGTTTTTTTAAGTTCTCGATTAAGTCCCCAGCCGTAATTTCTGGAAAGGCTGGAATATCGTAAACCATCTTTTCAGGATAAAGCATCCCTGGTTGCCCACCTAATTGGGGCAAAGTTTCGATAATTTTTACAGACGCTTGACGTAAGCCCGCGTAAAAGGCGGTGAAAAGCCCAACAGGCCCACCGCCGATAATAATAATATCAACAATTTCTTGAGTCACTTTTTACCTCCGAATTAATAGAACATTCTTAAAATAAAGGCCATTGCGATACCAGTCAATACACCAGCAAATACCTCAATAGGTTTGTGACCTAAATATTTTTTGATAATTAATTTTTTGTTTTCTTCTGTGTCGAAGAGATTGATTGGATCATCTTCTGATTCAATTTCAACATGCTTTAATGCGCTGGATTCTTCGCGTACTTGTTCTTCGTATAATTTGTAGGAGAATTCCTTGTTCACCACTTTGACGACGAACGGCCATGGCATCGAACATAACGATTAAACCGAACGTTGTTGCGATTGCAACGAGTGGAGAAGCAAATCCGTATTCAATAATAAGCGCTGTAATCAGCGAGCTAACTGCAGCAGAGTGAGAACTTGGCATTCCACCTGTACTAGTTACTAACGAAACGTGTGCACCATCTTTCTTTGAGAAGAGTGCAATCGGGAATTTAACAAATTGTGCAAATAGAATCGAGCAAATTGAAGCGATTAATGGATAATTTTGAAATATTGTCATTAAACTTTCACTCTTTCTTTTTTCTATACTCAAATACTATACCACGAAACCATGAAAATCACTAAGGAAAATTTATAGATATTCTTTATTTTTTAATTAAGGTGGATAAGAACACTAAATTGCACCCGTTTGCCTTTTGTGGTTTAATAGAGGATGGTAGATGAGCAATCATCAGTATGAATTAAAAGGAGATGGAAAAATGAGTCAATTTCCGCAATTGAATGAAGTGAATGAAAAGAATCCACTCGTGACTGTGCATACGAACTTGGGCGATTTCACATTGGAATTATTCCCTGAAGTAGCACCTAAAACAGTGGAGAATTTCGTAACACATGCGAAAAATGGATACTACAACGGAGTTATCTTCCACCGTGTGATTGAAGACTTCATGATTCAAGGTGGCGACCCAACTGGAACTGGTATGGGTGGCGAGTCTATTTACGGACGCACTTTTGAAGATGAGTTTTCAAGAGAAGCATTCAACTTGTACGGTACATTATCAATGGCGAATGCAGGTCCAAACACAAACGGATCGCAATTCTTCATCGTTACAGCAAAACAAGTACCCGCACAAATGTTAAAACAATTAAAAGATGGCGGCTGGCCTGAAGAAATCGTTGAAGAATACGCTAAAGTTGGTGGAACACCTTGGTTAGACCACCGTCATACAGTATTCGGACGCGTCGTAGAAGGTATGGACGTTGTTCTTAAGATTGAAGGCGTAGAACGTAATGCGCAAGACCGTCCGCTAGAAGATGTTGTCATTGAATCGATGGACGTAAAAGCGTAGGAGGTTCTATGAGCAAAACTTTTAGAATTGGCGACATCGTTACGGCTAAAGTAACAGGTGTACAAAATTACGGAGTTTTCTTGGAGCTAGATGAAGATACACAAGGTTTGATTCATATTTCTGAATGTAAACATGGATATATGGATAATGTGCATGATTTTGTAAAAGTGGGGCAGGAAGTGACGGCCAAAGTGATTGACGTCGATGAATTTTCCAATAAGATTAGTTTATCGATTCGAGCACTGGAAAAACTCGATGTGCCAGATGTTCCGCAACGCATTAAGAAAAATCGCAAGCGCTATGTTCCTTCCATTGGTTTTTCAAGCTTAGCGAAGAAATTACCAGAATGGATCGAAGAAGCACAAGAAAAATTTGTAAAAGATAAAAACAAAAATTAATCAAACATCGGTATTGAATACGAAGGAGGCATTCAAATGGGACATATTTCATTTGATTATTCAAAAGCATTAGATTTCTTCAGCCAAGAAGAAATTGACAATTTACAATCAACAGTAACAGCGTTAGATAAAGACTTACGCGAAGGATTAGGAGCAGGGAACGACTTCACAGGTTGGATTAACTTACCACGCGACTATGACAAAGAAGAATTCGCTCGTATTAAAGCAGCAGCTAAAAAGATTCAAGAAGAATCTGAAGTATTAGTGGTTATCGGTATCGGAGGTTCTTATTTAGGAGCTCGTGCAGCGATTGATTTCTTAAACCACGCTTTCTATAACTACTTACCAAGCGACAAACGTAAAACTCCACAAGTATTATTTGCAGGAAACAGCATTAGCTCAACTTACTTACAAGGGTTAATCGACTTAATCGGAGATCGTGATTTCTCTGTAAACGTAATTTCTAAATCTGGTACAACAACAGAACCAGCGATTGCTTTCCGTGTATTCAAAGATTTATTAATTAAAAAATATGGTAAAGAAGAAGCTGTAAATCGTATTTACGCTACAACTGACCGCACTCGTGGAGCATTAAAATCAGAAGCAGATGTGGAAGGATACCAAACATTTGTAATTCCAGATGATGTTGGTGGACGTTTCACAGTATTAACAGCTGTAGGATTACTTCCAATTGCAGTAACTGGTGCAGATGTAGATGCATTAATGCAAGGGGCTGAAGATGCACGTGGCATACAGCTCATCAAACTTAAAAAGAAAACGAAGCTTACCAATACGCTGTAGCACGTAATGTGTTATACCGTAAAGGAAAAAGTGACAGAGTTATTAATTAACTACGAACCAACATTACAATACTTCTCTGAATGGTGGAAACAATTATTTGGTGAATCAGAAGGAAAAAGACTTCAAAGGAATTTATCCTTCAAGTGCAAACTTCTCAACTGACTTACACTCACTAGGACAATACATCCAAGAAGGTCGTCGTAACATCTTCGAAACAGTTATCAAAGTGGGTAAAACCAAATGAAGAAGTAACAATTCCTGAAACAGAAGAAGATTTAGATGGATTAGGATACTTACAAGGTAAAACAATGGACTTTGTAAATACAAAAAGCTTTCCAAGGAACATTACTTGCTCATACAGATGGTCAAGTTCCAAACTTTGTAGTGAACATTCCTGATATGTCAGCTTACACATTAGGACACTTAATCTACTTCTTCGAAATCGCAGTAGGCCTTTCTGGTTACTTAAATGGCGTTAACCCATTTGACCAACCAGGGGTAGAAGCATACAAGAAAAACATGTTTGCTTTACTTGAGAAACCAGGATTCGAAGACTTAGCAAAAGAATTAAACGAACGTATATAATGGACATGCCGCATTCTCAATAAGAGGGTGCGGTATTTTTGTGTCAATATGGGCTCGAATCGGGAAAAGAACTTGCGACAAAGGGCATTTTGAACTAACATAGGTCTTACAAGAAGTGTTGGAGGAAAAAGATGAGAGTCATTGGATTAACAGGCGGTATCGCCAGCGGGAAATCAACCGTTTCGAATTTATTTAAAATCTCTGGAGTACCGGTGATTGATGCGGATGTCGTTGCTAGACAAGTCGTCGAAAAAGGAACTGCCGGATTGACTGCGCTTGTGAACCGTTTTGGTGAATCTATTTTAAACGCTGATGGAACATTAAACCGAACAGAACTTGGGCGAAAAATGTTCAGTGATGATGCGCTTCGCAAGGAAGTAAATGACATTCTACAACCGCTCATCCGTCAAGAGATTACAGGAAAGATGAAAGACTACAGAGATCAAGGAAAATCACTAATCGTCTTAGATATTCCACTCTTATTTGAAATGCACTATGAGAATTTGTGTGATGACATTATTGTGGTAGCTGTTTCTGTTGAAACGCAAATTGCTCGCATGGAAAAACGCAATGGATATACTAGACAAGAAGCGTTAGAGCGAATCCAATCACAGATGCCTTTAGAAGAAAAAGTAAAGAGAGCGACCATCGTGTGGTCCAATGAAGGAACTCTTCAAGAGTTAGAGCAAAAAGTCCATCAGTGGCTACTCGAAAATTTCCTTAAAAAATGATATAATAAGTCGAATAAGCACAAAAAAGGAGAGGTGTTTGTAATGCAATGTCCAAAATGTAAAAACAATGGTTCTCGCGTAGTTGATAGTCGTCCAGCCGATGATGGTCGTTCTATTCGTAGAAGAAGAGAGTGCGAAGAATGTGGCTACCGTTTTACAACATTCGAGCGCTTAGAAAAAGCGCCATTGCTTGTCATTAAACGTAACGGGAATCGTGAAGAATTTAGCCGTGAAAAATTATTAAACGGATTAGTTCGTTCAGCAGAAAAACGTCCAGTATCACTCGGACAATTGGAAAATATCGTGAATGAAATCGAACGTTCCATCAACCAAGAGGGAGAAAATGAAGTGTCAAGCACTCTTATTGGGGAAATGGTGATGGATCACTTAGCCAAAATTGATGATATTGCGTATATTCGTTTTGCGAGTGTGTATCGTCAATTTACAGACCGCAAAATGTTCTTAAAAGAATTAGAAAGAATGTCTATGATTATGGACAGCCAAGAAAAATAGGAAGGAATTACAAGAATGCACTCAAAGAGTTTCCGTGGGCACAGTATAAGCCTAAAGACGGTATCCTCGTGGTACAACCTGTATGGATTACCGAAAGAGAAATCCAATTTTTAATGCAATTATACGCTCCGTTCATTGGGAAAGAAGCGACTCTTTTGTATGCGACTTTGTACGGTGAGTTATCTCCATCGGAATACGAAAGCGAAGTCTTCTCTATTTCTGAATTGTTGTCGATGACGAATTTAGGAATGCCGGACTTTTACTTAGCGAAAACTCGTTTGGAAGGGATTGGGTTACTCAAAACGTATCGTAAGGAGCCAACCGCTTCACGCCCTCAAACGTACACGATGGAATTACAAGCACCAACATCTCCGCGTCTTTTTTTCAAAGATGCCTTGCTTTCGACATTACTGTTAAACCAAATTGGGAATCACCGTTTTGAGAAATTAAAACAACGATTCTTAGTGTCGAAACCAGGCGACTTAGGAGAGAACGACAGTGCGCAGTTTGAAGAAGCATACCGACTTCCTTATAACATGGAATCTTATACAAGAAACCACGCACAAGAAAATCGTATGGTATTAGATAGCAAGCAACAAGCTGAATTCGAGTTTACGTCGGATGTGGATTGGGATTTAATCGAAGGACTGTTAAAAACAGAATTCGTCGATTTGAATTCCATCACTAAGGGAGTTCGCAAAATCGTCGATGCCTTATACCGCGCGTATGGGTTTACTGAGCAAGAAATTGCACAATTCTTAGTGATTGCATCGGATTTAACAACGAAAGTCATTGATGAAGAGTTCTTGTTGAAATTAGGGCAAGAGGCTGCTCAAGATAAAGTGACACAACTTCGAAGCGAAGAAGTGGTTGAGCCTGTTGTTGTAGAGCCTACTGAAGCTCAAGTGGTGGAAGGGGCCTCTGAAGAAGAGTTAGCCATCCAGCAATTGATTCAAGCGGCTAAAGGAATGGCGCCAATCGACTTTGTTTCAAGTATCAAGGCGCAAAAGAAAGGCTATGTCTCAAAAAGCAGAACGACAATTGATTTTTTTGATTTAGTATCTGTTAGCGGCTTGCCAAATGAAGTGTTAAATATTTTATTCCACTATGCTTTGGTACAGCTCGATAACGCGACACTGGCTCGAAACTTTATCGATGCCATTGCCAACGACTGGGCCACAAAAGAAATCAAGACCGCTCAAGAGGCGATGGAAGCTGTACGTAATCGCGACTTGCAACGAGAAGTGAAACGAAAACAACAACTGCATAATGCAGGTAAGAATAACTACAGAAGACAGGGTGGCTATCAAGAACAATTGCCAGATTGGGCAAAAGATTCTAAGGCGAAGGAAAAACAAACTCCTGCTCCTAGTGAAAGCCAATCAACACAAGTTTCAAGTAATTTAGCCGAGCAAATCGCAAAATTAAAAACAAGTAATCAAAGAGAACAACAATAACGGAGGTGAACGAATTGGAAGGATTAAAAGGATTTTTAGATCAAAGAGGAGCCGCACAAGGCATGCCGAACATGCAAAACATCGAAAAAGAAATCTTTGATGATGAAGATGTAAAAGCTTTTCTTGAACAACATAAAGAAGAATTGACTCCGGAAGCTATTCGTAAAGGAATGTCTGCGTTATTGGAGTTTCGAATGGAAAGAGATGCCAGAAAGAATCACAAGGAAGTGAAAGCTCCAGGCCTCGAACCATGTTTAGAAGTGCATAATGGATTTATTTTAGTGAATTACAAACGTACTGAAGAAGCGATTCGCCAGGAAAGAGAACGCAAGCGTAGACGTCTGATTCATTCGATTAATATGCCGAAAAATATCGCAGAGGCACGTTTCTCAGAAACCGCTCTTACAAAAGAGAGAGAAGATGTCATTCGAGAGTTATTGAATTTTATCGAAGCTTACAAAACGGACAGCACTACATACCATAAAGGTTTATACTTAGCAGGGCCATTTGGCGTTGGTAAAACATATATGATGGGCGCTTTAGCAAATGAGCTTTCTGAGAACGGCATTGAAACGACGCTTGTCAATGTTCCAACGTACAGTGCAGAAATTAAACAAGCCATTGCGACAAATACCGTTGAAGCGAAATTAGTATCGATTAAATACACCAATCTTAGTGTTGGATGATATCGGTGCGGAAATGAATAGCGCATGGTTTAGAGATGAAGTGTTGATGGTCATTTTACAACACCGTATGTTGCAAGAATTACCAACGTTCTTCACATCGAACTTCACAATTGATCAGTTAGAAGCTCACTTTGCACATTCAAACAAAGGAGACCAAGAGCTTCTTAAAGCAAAACGTCTCGTAGAACGTATTCGTTTCTTGGCAAAAGAGTATTTTGTCGATGGACAAAATCACAGAAATCCATCATAGATGAAAATGCTTGAAAATATGAAAGATTAGTGGTTAAATACTAATGAACTAAATATTTTGAAAATGATGAAAAAGACAAGAAACTATCTCTTGGTTACATTTCAGCGAGAAGTGGGTTGGTGCAACACTTCATCCGGAATAGTTTTACCACTTTTGAATCTTTGCTTGAATTCAGTAGAGCAAGGCGCATCGGAGCGTTATTCCGTTGAGGTTCATCTTTTTTGATGAACAAATTTGGGTGGAACCACGTAGAATATGACGTCCCATAGTTTGCAGGAGCAGACTATGGGATTTTTTGTTTATTTCAGAAATTTCAAAAAGAAAGAAGGAAGAAAATGTCAATGATTAAAATTACTTTTCCAGATGGTGCCGTTAAGGAGTTTCCAAAAGGAATTACAGTAAAAGAAGTTGCAGAAAGCATTAGCAAAAGCCTAGCGAAAAAAGCATTAGCAGGTAAAGTGAACGGAGAATTAGTAGACTTCGATCGTCCAATCGAAGAAGATGCTTCTATCGAAATCGTTACACCAGATCACGAAGATGCATTAGGAATCTTACGTCACTCAACAGCACACTTATTAGCACATGCATTAACTCGTTTATACCCAGGAATTCACTTCGGAGTTGGACCTGCAATCGAAACAGGATTCTACTACGATACTGATATGCCAAATCAATTAACAGAAGATGCTCTTCCAGAAGTGGAAGCAGAAATGATGAAAATCGTTAAAGAAAACTACCCAATCGTTCGTCGTGAAGTAAGCCGTAAAGAAGCGTTAGAAATCTTCGCAAACGACCCTTATAAAGTAGAATTAATTAACGGTTTACCAGAAGATGAAACAATCACTGTATACCAACAAGAAGACTTCGTAGACTTATGTCGTGGTATCCACGTTCCTTCAACAGGACGTATTCAAGTCTTCAAATTATTATCACTTGCTGGAGCTTACTGGAGAGGAAACTCTGATAACAAGATGATGCAACGTGTTTACGGTACTGCATTCTTCGATAAAGCAGACTTAAAAGAATTCTTGAAGATGCGTGAAGAAGCTAAAGAACGTGACCACCGTAAATTAGGTAAAGAATTAGACTTATTCATGATTAGCCAAGAAGTTGGGTCAGGATTACCATTCTGGTTACCAAAAGGGGCTACAATCCGTCGTACAATTGAACGTTACATCGTGGATAAAGAAATCAGCCTTGGATACCAACACGTGTACACTCCAGTTATGGCTGATGTAGGTCTTTACAAAACTTCAGGACACTGGGCTCACTATCAAGAAGATATGTTCCCACCAATGGACATGGGCGATGGCGAAATGCTTGTATTACGTCCAATGAACTGTCCTCACCACATGATGGTTTATAAAAACCACATCCACAGCTACCGTGAATTACCAATTCGTATTGCTGAATTAGGAATGATGCACCGTTATGAAAAATCAGGTGCGTTATCTGGTTTACAACGTGTACGTGAAATGACTCTTAACGATGGACATACATTCGTTCGTCCTGACCAAATTAAAGACGAATTCAAACGTATCTTAGACTTAATCCGTGAAGTATATAACGACTTCAACGTAAAAGATTACCGCTTCCGTTTAAGCTATCGTGATCCTGAAGATAAACATAAATACTTCGATGACGATGAAATGTGGAACAAAGCAGAAACAATGTTAAAAGAAGCGATGGATGAAATGGGATTAGAATACTTCGAAGCTATCGGTGAAGCAGCATTCTACGGTCCCTAAATTAGATATTCAATTCCGTACTGCAATGGGATTAGAGGAAACAATGTCTACAATCCAATTAGATTTCTTATTACCAGAACGTTTCGATTTAACATACGTTGGTGAAGATGGAGATAACACTCACCGTCCAGTGGTTATCCACCGTGGGGTTGTATCTACTGCAGAACGTTTCGTAGCTTACTTAATCGAAGAATACAAAGGAGCATTCCCAACTTGGTTAGCTCCAGTTCAAGCAACAATCATTCCTGTAAGTGTGGAACATCATTATGACGCTGCACGTGAGTTGAAAAGAAAAAAATGGCTCGCTTAGGAATGCGTGTAGAACTTGATGATCGTAATGAAAAAATGGGTTACAAGATTCGTGCGTCTCAAACTCAAAAAATCCCTTATCAATTAGTAATTGGGGATAAAGAGGTTGAAGAAGGTACTGTAACTGTTCGTCGTTATGGTTCTAAAGAAACTAAATCAATGTCTGTTGAAGCGTACTTAGAATACGTACAACGCGAGATTGCAAACTTCTCTCGCCCGCTTGAAGACTAATTTTTCAAAGGCTCGTAGCAATACGAGTCTTTTTTGTGCTTAATAATAAAACCGAAGGTTTTGATTTATGGCGGTGTGTGGTTTGAGAATGATTGGGGGCTACTTAATAAAATATATTGAAGTGTGGTTTTTAATAGAAGTTTCGTTCTTTCGAATCATTGCGGATGTCTTCATAAAAGCTGTAATGGGATACCGGCTCGAGCCTTGGGTCTCTCACCTTCAAAGCCTCAAAAACGGGAGTAAGGAATGAATTCCTAACTCCCGTTAATTCGTTTTGATATGATTCCCCATTACTGCTTTTATAGAATCCGCATGATTCTCCAGAACGAAGCGTTAAAAATCTATTCGTATATTTTATAAAGTGAGCGATGCTTCTTAGACCGCCATAAATCAAAATGCGGTTAGAAAAAGACGAGTCTTGCGAGAAATTAGTTATCGCTAAAATTGGAGGCCCGCTGGTGCTTTTTTATGGAGCGTTCGTTGGTGCTTGTTTATGGAGTGTGTGCTGGTGCTTCTGAAGTTGAAATAGTGAAGTGGATGTTTGACAAAATCACATTCCAAAGTTAAGATAAGTGTGTTGGTAGATCTCTCCGCGTGTGGAGAGACTTTTTTTATGCATATATACAATTGATTGAGAAGGAGAGTTTTGATGGTAGTTGAAGAAAAACAAAATCCGTTAGGGTACGAAAAAATTAGTAAATTGATTCGTAAAATGGCGATTCCTGCTATTATCGCGAATGTGGTGAACGCACTCTATAATATCGTTGACCAAATTTTTATTGGACAAGGGGTAGGGTATCTTGGGAATGCAGCTACAAATATTGCTTTTCCAATTACAACCATCTGTATGGCGATTGGTTTAATGGTAGGAATTGGTGCCGCATCAAATTTTAACTTGGCGCTAGGTCGAAAAGAAGATAAACATGCGCGTGAAGTTGCAGGGACGGCAGTGCTGCTGTTGGTGACAGCGGGGTTAATCATTATGAGTGTAGTTCTATTGTTCTTACAACCATTGTTAAACTTATTTGGAGCCACTGACCAAATTCTAGGATACGCCAGCGAGTATGCAGGAATTACAGCTTTTGGAATTCCGTTCTTCATGATTTCTATTGGTTTTAATCCACTAGTTCGTGCAGATGGTAGGGCCACTTACTCGATGATGGCCATTATTGTGGGAGCTCTACTCAACACAATCCTAGATCCATTATTTATCTTTGGGTTTAATATGGGGATTGCAGGAGCTGCGTGGGCAACGGTTATCAGTCAAGTTGTTTCAGCAATCATATTACTCGCGTATATACCAAGGTTTAGATCCGTTCGCTTTGAGCGTAGCGACTTTAAGTTGTCGTTTGCGGATGTAAAAGTGATTGCATCTCTTGGGTTAACATCGTTCATTTTCCAAATTTCTGCGACCGTCGTACAAATTGTATCGAATAATCTTTTACGTACATATGGAGCACAATCCGTTTACGGTAGTGATATCCCGATTGCGGTTGGGGGAGTCGTGAGCAAAATCTTCGTTATATTCATTGCAGTTGTGATTGGGTTAAATCAAGGTGCACAACCGATTTTAGGCTTTAATTATGGAGCCAAGAAATATTCTCGAGTACATGACACGATGAAGTTGCTTCTTAAAATAACGGTCATTTTATCAACTATTCTTTGGATGATATTCCAAGCTTTCCCGCTACAACTCATTCAAATGTTTGGAAGCGGGGATGCTCTTTATTATGAATTTGGAGTCAGATATGCAAGAGCATTCTTATTCTTTACGTTTATAAATGGAACTACCATTATTGTGACAACCTTCTTCCCAGCAATTGGGAAAGCAAAACTAGGAGCGATTCTTTCTTTAACACGACAAATGTTTGTCTTGCTTCCAGTGATGATTATTCTTGCAACAAGTTTTGGAGTAGATGGATTAATTTTCTCAGGCCCGATTTCAGACTTTATCTCCTTTATTATTTGTATTACAGTTTATATTCATGAAATGCGCAAAATTCCAAAGGTAGACGAAATTTTGGTATAATGATGTGGAGTAATGGAAGGGGTATGATTTATGGAATGGTCTAAATTACTATCAACAAAACGTCTTTCTGGTAAAGAAGCAACTCATCGCAACGAATTCGACGACGATTACAAACGAATTGTAACGAGTCCTTCGTTTCGCCGGTTGCAGGATAAGACACAAGTGTTTCCGCTAGAACGCTTGGATTTTATTCATACGCGACTAACACACTCGCTAGAAGTGGCGATGGTCGCTCGTTCTCTGGCAAAAGAAATTGTCATTTTATTGCAAGAGGAAGTGCAAAAGAAACCTTGTAGTAGTAAAGAGGAAATGATTGCTCGACAAGAAGATGTCTTGAAGATTGTTGAATGTGCGAGTCTCGTTCACGACCTTGGAAACCCTCCATATGGGCACTTTGGAGAAGATATCATCCGTCAATGGTTTAAGAAAAACTTGCCAAGTATCCTAAAAGAAAAAAGCGATGTAGCCGAAGAGTTCTTAGCGAGTCCATATGTGTATGATTTCTATCGTTTTGAAGGGAATGCGCAATCGCTTCGTATTGTATCGAAGTTGCATGACTTCAAAGGAGAATTCGACGGACTAGATTTAACAGCGGCAACGCTCAATACGATTCTAAAATATACGTACCCATCTTCACATAAGAAAACAGAAGAGATTACCTCTAAAAAAGTAGGGTATTTCTTCGCAGAGGAAGAAGCCTTTAAGACTGTCACAGAGATAACAGGGGCGGGGACAAGCCGTCATCCGCTAACATTTATTCTAGAAGCTGCAGACGATATTGCGTATCTAGTAGCTGACATGGAAGATGCGATTGGAAAAAGGCGTGATTTCCTTTTAGAGATGTGCGTGAGTTCTTACTCGAAAACTTGAGTAACGATGCCTATAACGCTCCACATTCCGTTCATACCCGTGAAGTGTTAACAACGATTGATGAGAAAGTCTTCAGCGTCAACCGTTTCTTTGTGGATTTACGTGATAAATTAATCGACGGTGCCCGACATAATTTTCGTGAATCATTATGATGAGATTATGGCAGGGACGTTTAATCAAGACTTGTTTAAAAAAATTCTTGGGCCGAAGATTTGTATGTGATTCTTCGTAGATTATCAGAAGAGAAGATTTATGATCATAAGGGAATCTTGAGATTAGAAATTGCAGGATATACAACACTCACTTATTTATTAGACAGCTTTTGTTCCTTCTCTTGTGTCCTATGATACGAACCGTCAATTAGACTATGTAGAGTTGAAGAAGATTGGCATTATTTCTGAAAGCCAAAAAAACGTTCTTATCATTACTTTTGCAGAAGGAAAGAGTGAAGTTGAAAAAAATTATACTTACGCCTTCTGTTAGCGACGGACTTCATTTTCAGGAATGACGGATAGTTATTCACATCGTCTCTATTTAGATATGGTTGAATTTAATGTGAAAGTAGACAATTACCATATATGGTAATTGTCTACTTTTTATTATGAAGTGCACCCCAAAGGTTAGACAGAAAAATCTAAATTTTTGGGGTGCACTTCAAAATGACCATATATGGTCTTTTTTTCGCTTCAAAAAAATAAAAGACCGCCAACGAAATTATTCGTTGGCGGTTTCAATTTATCTATATTAATTGAACGTAGGTCGTTTTTTCTCCACGGGAATGCTGATTTCAACAAAGTTATCAGCGTGAATAATATCCAGACCTTCTGGTTCCATATGGAATAAGCGGTGAACGACGAATTCAATTTCAACATCTTTAATACGTCTTTTTCTGTTTAAGATTACAATATCACGGTGAGTGGCAGCGTCAGCATAGAAAACAGTTGTTTGACCAAGTGAATATACCTTGATGAAGTACGCATCTGTATTTGCTAACTGTTCATTGACAAGTTGCGAGTGAGAATTGGTAATATCGATAAGTTTCATAGACACAGCCTCCTTCTGAAAAAATTCCTTGAAACCATTATACATTTTTTTTGCTTCATTTTCACCTACAAATTTAAGAAAAGTTATTAAATTTTAAAGAATTTTCAGTCAAGAGATTTTTTTGTAAGTGTGATAGGGATTGTGATGAAAGTGCTTTTTAAAAAAATGTATTTAAATAGTTGTTAAATCTCTCAAAAAAATGGTAATCTTATTAATTGAAAGGGTTGTATTTTTTTGAGGCTTACATGCTCTCGAACGTACATTTCTTAACAAAAAAATTTACTTTCAAAGGAGACTTTCAATATGGAAAAGAAAGAATATCATGTAATCGCAGAAACAGGGATCCACGCTCGCCCAGCAACTTTATTAGTTCAAACAGCAAGCAAATATAGTTCAGATATCCAATTAGAATACAAAGGTAAATCTGTTAACTTAAAATCAATCATGGGCGTTATGTCATTAGGGTGTTGGCCAAGGTGCTGACGTAGTGATCACTGCTGAAGGTGCTGACGAAGCAGAAGCATTAGCAGGAATCGACGAAACAATGAAAAAAGAAGGATTAGCTGAATAATATGAAACCAACATTACAAGGGATTGCTGCTAGTGATGGCATCGCAATTGCCAAAGTATATACTTTGACTGAGCCTGATTTAACAGTGACAAAAGTGACTGTAGAAGATTCAGAAAAAGAAGTTTCACGCTTGGATGATGCATTAGCAGCGTCAATTAAAGATGTCGAATTAATTAAAGAGACTGCATTAAAAAACTTAGGTGAAGAAGAAGCGCAAGTATTCGATGCTCACTTAATGGTTTTAAGCGACCCAGAATTAATTGGACAAGTAAAAGATAGCATTACATCAAATAAAAGTGAATGCGGAATCTGCGTTAAAAAGAAGTAACAGATATGTTTATTTCTATTTTTGCAGGAATGGAAGATAACCCTTATATGCAAGAACGTGCTGCGGACATTCGTGACGTATCAAAACGTATCTTAGCACACCTTTTTAGGCGTTAAAAATTCCTAGTCCAGCCACTATTAAAGATGAAGTGATTATCGTTGCTGCCGATTTAACACCGAGTGATACAGCTCAATTAAATCGCCAATACGTTAAAGCTTTCGTTACTGATATTGGTGGACGTACTTCTCACTCAGCTATTATGGCGCGTTCTTTAGAAATTCCAGCAATCGTTGGTACTAAAGAAGTGACTTCAACAGCTAAAGACGGAGATATCATTATTGTGGATGGTTTATCAGGGGATGTATTCCTTAACCCATCTGAAGAAGTGGTTGCTGAATACCGTGCTAAAAGCTGAAGCATTCGCAGCTCAACAAGCTGAATGGGAAAAAAATTAAAAAGATTCAAAAACTTACACTAAAGATGGCCATCAAGTTGAATTGGCTGCAAACATTGGTACACCTAAAAGATTTAGAAGGTGTTGTAAACAATGGTGCAGAAGGTGTTGGTTTATACCGTACAGAATTCTTATACATGGATTCTCATGAAATGCCAACAGAAGAAGATCAATTTGAAGCTTACAAGGCTGTTTTAGAAGGCATGAATGGAAAACCTGTTGTCGTTCGTACAATGGATATCGGTGGGGATAAAGAGTTACCATACTTACCATTACCACACGAAATGAACCCATTCTTAGGATATCGTGCAATTCGTATTTCATTAAACGAACCTGAAATGTTCCGTACACAATTACGTGCGTTATTACGTGCTTCTGTATACGGTAAATTACGTATCATGTTCCCAATGATTGCGACATTAAATGATTTCCGTGGCGCTAAAGCATTATTAGAAGAAGAAAAAGCTAAATTAATCGCAGAAGGTGTTGCAGTCAGCGACGATATCCAAGTTGGTATCATGATTGAAATTCCTGCAGCGGCAGTTTTAGCTCACCAATTCGCTAAAGAAGTGGACTTCTTCAGTATCGGAACAAACGACTTAATCCAATACACAATGGCTGCTGACCGTATGAACGAACGCGTTTCATACTTATACCAACCATATAACCCATCAATCTTAACGTTAATCAAACACGTGATTGATTCAGCACACAAAGAAGGCAAATGGGCTGGAATGTGTGGGGAAATGGCTGGGGATCAAACAGCTGTGCCTCTATTAGTAGGTCTTGGATTAGACGAGTTCTCAATGTCTGCATCAAGTGTTCTAAAAACACGTAGCTTAATTGCTAAATTAACATTAAGCGATATGCAAGCATTAGCAGATAAAGCAATTAACGAATGTGCAACTGTACAAGAAGTTGAAGCATTAGTTGAAGAAGCTGTATCTAAAATCTAAACAATAGATAGTCTGAGCACCTGAGGGAAACCTTGGGTGTTTTTTTGATGCCAAAAATTCTAAAAAAAGTGTTAAACTCTCTAATATTCTGTAATTGAGTATGTTCACATTGTAAGGACTGTGGTATACTCTGTTGGTAGATTATTTTGAGAGGTTTAAGTATTGAAAAAGATAAAAGGTTTCTTTTATTGGATTAATATTAGCGATTATAACAGTCGTTATTTTTTTGTTCCTATCCAAGTTCAAAAAAATTAATCAATATTATAAGGTGAATGATAATAGTGTTCGTTATAATACAAGTTATAACAAGCATAAAAGTAGAGAGATTTTAAAAGCAAACTATGATGAAAACACGCATTTATTATTAGGTTCTTCTGAACTTACTGTAGCTAATAAAAAAGAATTTCATCCAGCGCAAATGTTTAATTATGATGATTTTCATCTAATGCAAGTAGGGGGCGGATTCTTCCAAAATGTGATTCAAGCATCAACGTTGGCTTCGTTAGAGCCGATTATGACACAGAAGAAAGTGGCTATTATTGAAAGCTTAAATTGGTTCGATCAAAAAGGGATGAGACAAGATGCCTTTGAAAGTCGAATTTCAAAAGAGCATGTGTACTATACGTTGATGAATCCAAAACTTTCAAAAAGAAACAAAAGTTAAAATTTATTAATCGAGTTTTAGAGTTGTCAGCAAAAAATGAATCATTAACAAGTACGTTTGAAAGATATAAACGAGTGCTTGTTGAGGGGGAAGGTTCTCAAATTGACCAGTTCATGATTCAAATGGAATTGGCTAAATTTTCCTTAAATGTTGTACAGGCGTTTTATGATGAACACTCAATAGTAGAATCGCCATCCAAAAGGGAGTACTATGCCCGACTATAACTGGGATGAAGTATTGGCTAAAAACGAGGAACAAGCTAAAAAAAGATACTCAATCGAATGAGTATCATTTTGACGATTGGTATTATAAAAAGCAAATTGCTAATAAATTAGAATCGCTAAAAGATTCTAATGCAACGTTTAAATACACTGAGTCTCCAGAATATGAAGACTTCAAGTTGTTTTTACAGATTGCAAAGGAATTAGGGGTGGAGGTTCTTGTAATCACATTCCCTGTTAACGGACCGTGGTATGATTATATTGGAATTGACGCTTCGCAACGAAATGCCTTTTTCAACAAAAAAATCAATGAAATTGTTAAGGAAGCTGGCGTGAAGCAGGTCGATTTAACGTCACATGATTACGATCCTTATTATATATGGGATGCAACTCATCCTGGATGGAAGGGGTGGCCTTTTAGTTGAAAAAAAGAATTGGTCAAGTTTTTTTAAAGAAAATGGATAATGTATTAGTATGGTCACTCGTATTTTATGTGCTTATTACTAGTGTTCTACTTTATTGTATATTTACAGATTTCACAAATGCAACAGAATTTATCTATAATGCATTCTAAAAAATGAAGTTTATGAGCTAGGAAGATTCCTCTTTCCTAGCTTTTTTTCAGTTTTTACATTGATTGAAATGACAAAGATTAGTATAATACAGTCATTAAGACTCGAGGTGAAGACATGAAAAAGACAAAGAACTTTTTCAAATGGTATTAAGTGCGATGTTTATCGCGATGATTATTTTACAAAGTTTTGTTCCATTTTTTTAGGGAACTTACCATTAGTGGTATTAGATATTACGATTATTCATATTACAGTTATTGTTGGTGGGATTGTGTTAGGGCCACAAGCAGGGCTGCTTCTAGGATTTACGTGGGGATTTTGTTCGTTCCTACGTGCTTTTACGTCAGGGAATGTTCTTAGCTTGATGATCTTTACAAATCCATTAATTTCTATCTTGCCACGCTTAGTGATGGGGGGACTTGTTGCGTTATTTTATCATAAGACAACTAAACTCATTGCGTCCGACCAACTCAGAATGGCAGTGGCTGGTTTCCTTGGAAGTATTATGAATACGGTATTAGTATTAAGCTCCATTTATTTACTGATGGGAAATCAATATGCAGAATTAACAGGGAAAACAGTTGCGGAATTGCCGATTTTCTTAATGGGCGTTGTTATGACAAACGGTATTGCGGAAGCGTTGGCTGCAACCGTGATGACACCAATCATTGCATCGATTTTAGTAACGATTTATAAGAAAAGAGGATAGTGTATGTGGGAAGCAAAAAACGTAACCGTCTTTGTTACGGGTGGAATCGCCGCATTTAAAGCAGCTACACTTGTTCGCTTATTTGTAAAAGCAGGAGCGAATGTGGAAGTTGCGATGACAAAGAGTTCGTGTGAATTCATTACGCCACTAACGTTTCAAGTGTTGACGAAAAATAAAGTGCATACGGATACGTTTGATGAAGACGAAGCGAACAAGGTCCAACATATCCATTTAGCGGATAAGACAGATGTCGCTGTGGTCGTACCGGCAACAGCGAATACGATTGCGAAAATGGCTAATGGAATCGCGGATAATTTCGTGACAAGTACATTGTTGGCGACAACAGCTCCGATTTATGTGGCTCCTGCGATGAATGAACATATGTGGGAAAATCCTGCAACGGTTCGGAATGTAGCACAGCTTAAAGCAGATGGAAAAGTGATCATTGAACCAGCAACTGGATTTTTAGCAGAAGGGTATAATGGAAAAGGCCGCTTGCCTGAACCAGAAGAAATCTTCGAACAAGTGACATTTTTTGAAAGTAGACGAGCATACGGCTCTCCTTTAAAAGGGAAATCTGTCTTAATTACGGCCGGAGGAACAAAAGAGCGCATTGATCCAGTGCGCTATATCTCCAATGACTCTTCTGGAAAGATGGGATATGCACTTGCAAAGGCTGCATCCGTCTTAGGAGCTGAAGTTCAATTAGTGTCAACAACCAAACAATTGAAAGTTCCGTTTGGTGTGAATGTAACGTATGTGGAATCCGCACATGAAATGGAAGAAGTGGTTACAGCACAATTTCCAACTACAGATGTTGCGGTGATGGTAGCGGCGGTTTCTGATTACTATGTAGCGAATCGTTCGGACCAGAAAATCAAAAAGCAAAACAATGAATCAGGGTTAAAACTAGAATTAGCAGAAAATCCAGATATTCTAAAGGGACTTGGACATTCTAAAAAAGAAGGACAAGTTGTTATTGGGTTTTGCGGCAGAGACTGAAAAGAGTATTAGAATATGCTGCAGCAAAATTAGAAAAGAAAAAAAGCCGATGCGATTATCGCTAACGACATTTCAAGTTCGAAGATAGGATTTAATGCGGATAACCATCAAGTTACAATTCTTACTAAAGAAGGTAAACAAATTCCACTTCCAGAGTGTTCAAAAGATGCGTTAGCTCTTGAAATTTGGAAAACTCTAGTGGGAGAAAATGTGATTCGATAGTCAATAATAAGAGATACGATAAACCAATTTAACGTTTCTGTTAGATTGGTTTATTTTATTGTCCTTTCTAGCACTAAAAATAATTGCATGATTTACATAGAAATTTACCGCAATTCAAGAAAAATGTGGTATAATAGGGAAGGTTATCTAGGCATGAAAGGAGATTTTATGAACGAGAATATTTCATTGCCAGAATTTATGAGAAACGAACTCGTAATCAAAAACACAGAAGGAACTTCGACAGCGAAAAAGGATATCTGATTTCAAAAGCGAATCTTTGATATCGTCGTTTCGTTATTACTGCTAGTTCCGTTATCAATCGTCTTTTTAGTGATTGCCATTGCAATTAAATTAGAAGATGGGGGTCCTGTTTTTTATAGGCAGGAACGCGTTACAACAAATGGACGCAAATTTAAAATTTTTAAATTCAGAACAATGGTATTAAATGCGGATAAAGTAGGGCCGCTTGTAACACAAGACCACGATCCACGTATTACAAAAGTTGGACGTCGTGTTCGTAATTATCGTCTGGATGAAGTAGCCCAGCTACTAAATGTATTAATTGGAGATATGTCTTTTGTAGGCGCAAGACCGGAAGTTCAAAAATATGTAGATGCATACACGCCAGAAATGCAGACAACCTTATTACTTCCTGCCGGAGTAACATCCATTGCTGCGATTGAATTTAGACACGAAGCAGAAAAGATTGCAGAGTGGACAAAGCAAGGGTTAACAGTAGATGAAGCTTATATCAAACATATCTTGCCAGAAAAAATGCAATACAATATTGATTATTTAAAAAAATGTAGTTTAAAAAAATGATATTGCGATCATGGTAAAAAACTGTGATTGCAGTCTTAAAAATAACTTGGAGGAACCAACATGAAAGTTAGAAATATTCCATTCTCACCACCAGATATTACAGAAAAGGAAATCAACAATGTAGTCGAAGTACTACAATCTGGTTGGATTACAACAGGACCAAAAACAAAAGAATTTGAACGCCAATTAGCTGAATATATGGGCACTGAAAAAGTAGTCTGCTTAAACTCAGCAACAGCTGCTTTAGAATTAGCACTACGCGTTTTAGGCGTTGGACCTGGAGACGAAGTCATTGTTCCGGCATACACATATACAGCTTCTTGTAGTGTGATTGAGCACGTTGGAGCAACACCAGTTATGGTTGATATCCAAGAAGACCATTTCGAAATGAATTATGATGCATTAGCGGATGCCATCACTGAAAAAACAAAAGTGATTATTCCTGTTGAATTAGCAGGGGTTCCATGTGACTACCGTCGTATTTTCGAAGTAGTAGAATCAAAACGTGGTTTATTCAAACCATCTACAAACTTGCAACGTTATTTCAATCGTGTCATTGTTGTTTCTGACTGTGCACACGCAATTGGAACAACTCGCGACGGCGTTTCTGTGGCTAAATTAGCAGACTTTGCATCATTCTCATTCCATGCCGTTAAGAACTTAACGACTGCAGAAGGTGGATGTATTACATGGAATCCAGCAAACGAATTGGATTCTGAAGCAATGTATAAAGAATTCCAAGTGTACTCATTACACGGACAAACAAAAGACGCTTTAGCAAAAATCAAACCTGGTTCTTGGGAATACGATATTGTCATTCCTGGATTCAAATGCAATATGCCAGATATTATGGCTGCGATTGGTTTAGCGCAATTAGAACGTTACCCACAATTATTGGAACGTAGAAAAGAAATCGTACGTAATCTTAATAAAGGATTATCTGCGGATAAACGTATCCAAGTGTTACCTCACGAAGGTAAAGATTATGAATCTTCACGTCACTTATATATCACTCGTGTTCAAGGTGCAAGCTATGACCAACGTGGAGAAATCATTACAAAAATGGCGGAACGTGGCGTTTCATGTAACGTTCACTACAAACCACTTCCATTATTAACGGCTTACCAAAATATGGGATTCCGTATGGAAGATTATCCAAATGCATACCGCTTCTTTGAAAATGAAGTGACTCTACCATTGCATGGATTACTTAGCGATGAGGATGTAGACTACATTATTCAAAATTATTTAGAAGTGATTCAAGAAGTACTTGGATAGTCAGGAGAGGATATTTAAATGAATAATCGATTAAAAATTTTATTATTATTCATCGTGGACTCGCTACTTGTTGTTGGATCAGTATTTTTAGGATTTCGATTAGTAACAGAAGGGTTAATTCGTAATATTCACGGATTAACAATTACAGCGATTTTATCGTTAGTAGCCTATTATGTGTTCTCCTATTTCTTCAATCTTTATTGGAGAGATTGGGAATACGCAAGTGTGTACGAAGTTATTACTGTCGTAAAATGTGTCTCAGCAACTGTTATTGTTTCAACAATTTCAGGGATAGCGTTCTTCGATACAAAAATAACGTGGCAATTCCTAATTGTTTGCTGGTTATTACTAGTGATTTCAATCGGTGGAGTTCGTCTCTCAATGCGTGTCTTCCGTGAATTCTTTGCGGATAGCAGCGTCATGGAAAATGCAAAACCAACATTAATCGTTGGGGCTGGTGCTGCTGGAACATTATTAGTTCGTCAAATGCTTATGCATCCAGCAATGCGTATGGATCCAATTGCCTTTGTCGACGATGACCCAGAAAAACTACGTAAAGATATTTATGGAGTTCGTATTTTAGGAGCGATCAAAGATATCGAACGTATTGTAGATACAATGGGAATTACGAAAGTCGTTATTGCGATGCCATCACTTCCAATCAAGAAATTAAATGAAGTGTATGATGTTGCTCGTAAGACTGGTGCTGAATGTGTAATCTTACCAAATATTGACGATGTCATGAGCGGGAACTTACACGTACAACAACTTAGAAATGTAGAAATCGAAGACTTATTGGGTCGTGAGCCAGTTCATTTGGATCAAACGATGATTGAAAAACAACTTCGTGGCAAGAAGATTCTTGTAACGGGTGCAGGTGGTTCAATCGGTTCAGAAATTTGCCGTCAAGTGGCTAAATTCAAACCAAAAGAAATCGTTATTTTAGGACATGGTGAAAATAGTATTTATCAACTGAATATGGAATTAGTGGGTAAATATTCTCAACACTTCACGATTACACCAGTCATTGCCGATGTGCAAGACCGTAAACGTATTTTTGAAGTGATGGATAAATATAAACCAGATGTTGTTTACCATGCGGCTGCGCATAAACACGTACCATTGATGGAATTAAACCCTCGTGAAGCGGTGAAAAACAATATTCTTGGTACAAGAAATGTGGCTGAAGCAGCAAGCCATGCGCGTGTTAAAGCATTCGTAATGGTATCAACAGACAAAGCAGTTAACCCACCAAATATTATGGGTGCAACAAAACGTCTTTGCGAAATGATTGTGCAAGACATGGCGACACGTAGCGAGTATACAAAATTCGTTGCGGTTCGTTTCGGGAATGTATTAGGCTCACGTGGTTCAGTAATTCCGCTCTTCAAGAAGCAAATTGCTGAAGGGGGGCCAATTACAGTGACTCACCCGGATATCGTACGTTACTTTATGACGATTCCGGAAGCTGCTCAATTAGTAATCCAAGCAGGTTCACTTGCTCGAGGCGGGGAAATCTTCGTACTTGATATGGGTCAACCAGTGAAGATTGTTGACTTAGCGAAATTTAATTCGTCTTTCAGGATTCGATGAAGGAGATATCGAGATTAAGTTTACAGGATTACGCCCAGGAGAGAAGATGTATGAAGAGTTACTGAACGAAGGGGAAGTAAATCCAAAACAAGTCTTTCCTAAGATTCATATTGGAATTGCGGATAATTCTAAGATTAATCGCGTGTATAATTTCATTGAAAAATTTCGAAAGCTATACAGATCAAGAATTACACGATGAATTGATTGATATTGCGAATAAAAAGAAATAGATAAATGGGTCGATGATTTCATCGGCCTTTTTTTGATGATATTTCTGTTTTTTTATAAAAAAAGAACTATTTTATAATGAATTGAGAATAAAAAAATAGGAGATTGCATATGAAAGTTAGTATCATAATTACCGCAAGAAATGAAGAAAAATACTTACCAATGTTATTTGAAGATATCCTAAATCAAACATACCCACTCCAAAATATTGAAGTCGTTTTGATGGATTCAAATTCAACGGATAACACTAGAAAATTGATGGAAGAATTTAAAAATAACAATGAAAGTTTAAGTGTTCAAATCGTTACAAACGAACGTCAAATTCAGGCAGCAGGGTTTAATGAAGGTGTTAAACATGCTACTGGGGATGTTGTGCTAAAAATCGATGCCCATTCTAGAATTCCACAAGACTTTGTCCAAAAAAATGTGAATGAAATTATAGCAGGGGCATTTGTTTGTGGTGGGAATAGACCAACTGTTGTAGACTCTGATGATGATTTTTCAAAGACTCTCCATATCGTAGAAGAATCTGCACTAGGAAGCAGTATTGCAAACTACAGAAAATCCAATGTGAAAAGAAAAGTGAACTCTATTTTTCATGGAATGTATCGTAAGGAAGTGTTTGAAAAAGTAGGACTAGCAGATGAAAGATTGTTGCGTACTGAGGATAACGAATTTCATTACAGAGTGCGAAAAGCGGGATATGATATTATTTTTAATCCTGAAATTGAGTCGTACCAGTATATTCGTCCAACTTTCACAAAGATGATTCAACAAAAAAATTTGCGAACGGATATTGGATTGGCTTGACTTCACATATTTGCCGTGATTGCTTATCTTTATTCCATTTCGGTCCCGGTGTATTTGTGGCGACTTTACTCATATTAATGATGTTTACGCCAATTAGTTTTATACCATTATTAACGGTGTTTGGGCTCTATATATTGGCAGTCTTAGGATTATCTATTTTTGAAATTTCGAAGCAAAAAAATATAACCATACGCTACTATTAATTCCATTCATTATGATTGCCGTTCATTTTGCCTATGGAATTGGAACGATTAAAGGATGGATCTTTGGTTTTGAATTTAAAAAAAGAATATTTTTGGTGAAGAAGAAAAATCTTAAAATTACTATAAATACTCATGAATTCAAGCAAATCTATGATATAATAAACTGATTGTATAGTTATTGGAGTGGAATGAATGAGAGTAAATGAAGAAAAATTATCAAATAGAAGAAAACAAAGAAAAAACAAAAAATTAAGAAAAGTTATTTTAACGGTCTTACTGGCAGTGGGGGCTGTGATTATTGCAGTTGCTGCTTACGCATGGAGTCGAATTTCTCAAGCAGAAGATGCGATTCATCAAAAGGTGGAGACCGTCCAATTACGTGAGAAAGAATTAACAGATGATAGCAGCTTTTCGGTTCTTCTATTAGGGATTGATAATGGAGCGTATGGTCGTGATACGGAAGTAGGACGTTCAGATACGATGCTTCTTGTTACGGTAAATCCAAAACAAAAGAAAACAACGATGATTAGTATTCCTCGTGATTCTTATACTGAAATTATCGGCTATGGGACTTTTGACAAGATTAACCATGCGTATGCGTTTGGGAAAGAACAATTCTCAATTAACAGTGTCCAAAACATGCTGAACGTTCCAATTGACTACTATGTAACCGTAGATATGGGTGGATTGATGGGACTTGTTGATGCAGTCGGGTGGATTAGAGATTACGCCAGCGTTAACATTTACGTATGAAGAGGAGTCCTTTACTGAAGGGGTTACACGTCATGTAGACGGGGAAGCCGCACTTCGTTACGCTCGTATGCGTTACGATGACCCAGAAGGAGATACAGGCCGTCAAAAACGTCAACAATATGTAATTCAAAAATTAGTTGAAAAATTATTGAGTTTAGGTTCAGTAACTAAATACGAAGAAATTCTTAAGACGTTAGAGAACTCGGTAAAAACAAACTTTACAGTGGAAAAATTATTCCAAATCGCACAAACGCATAAAGAAGCTCTCCAACATTTTGAATCAGATACGATTAATGGGGATGGAGCAATGATTAATGGCGTTTATTATTTTGTCATTCCAGAAGCAGAAAAAATTCGTGTTTCAAATGTCATCAGAAAATCTCTTGATTTAGAAGAAATTACTGAATTAAAACATATCGAGACAAAAGAAACACAGTCATCAGTCAATATCGAGCAAAATGCTCCTCAAAATAATTCAGGTGTTCAAGAACAAGGAGATACTTACGTAGAACCAAATGTAACGCCAAATTATAACAATAGTTACAATAATAACAATTACAATAATAATAACAACAGTAATGATGATGACGACTATGTTGCACCGACAAATCCATCTAATAATGGTGGAGGAAGTAGTGCTGTAACACCAACAGCACCGGCAACGCAGGCATCACAAGCGACGGCTGCTCCAGAGCAACCGCAGCCTGTACAACCGACGCAATCAGCTCCTGCAACCCAAGAGCCTGTTGCGCCAACACAACCTACACAAAAACAAAACCCTTAAAAGTATTGGAGTGTAAATATGAACGAATCAAATGAATGGACCCGACAAGGAAGACGTCAAGAAAAGAAAAAGAAACGTGGACGTATTGGTTTTATCTTAATCCTGTTACTAGCTATTATTGCAGTAGCGGGAACTTACTACGCAAGTCGAATTAACCATACGATCAACACGATTACTCAAAATGTCGGAAATCGTACAGAGCAAGAAGCAAACGACATTATTAAAAACGCAAAACCGATTAACATTCTATTATTGGGGATTGATAATGGCGCGTATGGACGTTCGGAAGAAGACGGCCGTTCAGATACAATGCTATTGCTGACAGTTAACCCATCAACAAAAAAATCTCAACTACTCAGCTTACCACGTGATACTTACACTGAAATCGTAGGAACGGGTGGCTATGATAAATTGAACCACGCTTTTGCTTATGGAAAAGCACCAATGGTCATTAATTCAGTTGAGAAGATGTTAGATACAACAATTGACTTCTATGTGCAAATTAACATGGGAGGACTAATGGAATTCGTTGATGCTGTAGGTGGTATTGAAGTAACAAGTCCACTTACATTTACGTACGAAGGCCGTTCTTTCGTTGAAGGAAAGACTGAACTGCTTGATGGTGAAAGTGCCTTTACGTTTTCGCACGTATGCGTTACGACGATCCAGAAGGGGATACAGGCCGTCAAAAACGTCAACGTATCGTTATCGAAGAACTTGTTAAAAAATTGATGACATTCAATTCTGTTACAAACTTCGAGCAATTATTGAATGCGGTAAGTAAAAACGTGAAAACAGACTTGCCAATTGGACAAGTGATGGCCCTAAAAAACACATATGGTCCTGCCATCGCAGGAAATAATTTATCACAAACATTTATCGAAGAAAGACAGTTATTATTGACAAACAATGCAGGGGAGCAAATTTATTACTCTTATGCAACGGATGATGTGTTATTAGAAGTAAGTAATTCAATCCGTAAGTTAATGGGACAACCAACTGTTCAAACATATCCATTACTACAACAAAGAGAAGATTTATATTATTTAACAACTCCTTAATAGGGGAAATAAGAGGTGTATACAATGATTTATGCTGGGATTTTAGCCGGTGGAACCGGAACTCGTATGGGAATCCAAGAAATGCCAAAGCAATTTCTACCATTAGGAAACAAACCAATTATTATTCACACAGTTGAAAAGTTCTTGTTTGTTCCAGATGTAGATGTAGTGTATGTAGCTGTTCATCCTAATTGGGTGAGCTACTTCAATGACTTATTAGACAAACATATTTTGACAAATAAAGACAAAATCCGTGTCGTTAGCGGTGGTGGAAATCGTAATGATAGCATCTTAAGTATTATTGCGGACATCAAAAATAGCGGATCGTTTTCACCTGAAGATGTATTGATTACACATGATGCGGTTCGTCCGTTCGTTTCTTATCGTATGATTGTCGACAATATTGAAGCGATGAAGAACTATGACGTTGCGGACACTGTAGTGATGGCCAATGATACAATTGTAGAATCGGTTGATGGAAAGGTCATTTCTTCTATTCCAAACAGAACGCATATGTATCAAGGACAAACACCTCAAACGTTTAAAATTCAAGCTTTTACCGACTTATATGACAGCCTTACGGATGATGTCAAAGAAATCTTGACAGATGCATGTAAAGTATTCGTGGTTAACGATGTGCAAAGTAGCTCTTGTCGAGGGTGAATACTCAAACATTAAAATCACGACAGTAACAGATTTGAAAATTGCGCAAGCGATGTTAGGAGAGATTTAAAATGATTAATCGAGTGTATCAACTCATTCGTCCATCGTTTTTCTCAATTAAATATGAAGATGTGTCTTTCTATGAAGAAGATACTGTGGTGGTACGACCAAACTATTTAGCTTTGTGTCATGCTGACCAACGTTACTTCCAAGGGAACACGTCCTGCTAAAATTTTGCAGAAGAAATTACCAATGGCATTGATTCATGAATGTTGTGGAATCGTCGTTGCGGACCCAACAGGAACGTATAAGCCAGGAGACCATGTGGTGATGATTCCAAACCAACCACCACGTGATTTTGACCAGAAGACAGAGTTTTATGAGAACTATGTGAATGGAACATACTTCCGTTCAAGTGGCCATGATGGATTCATGCGTGAATTCGTGACAATTCCAATCGACCGTGTTGTGAAATACGAAGATGTTCCAGATAAAGTCGCTGCTATTTCTGAATTCGTATCAGTTGGGGTTCACGGATTACGTCGTTTTGACAAAGTGGCTCATAGCCGTCGTAATCGAATCGTGGTATGGGGCTCAGGAAGCTTAGCATATGTTGTAGCAACAATTGCAAAAGCAAAATTCCCAGAGTCAACGATTATCATTGTGGGGTAAAGACCCTGAGAAGTTACGTCTATTCTCATTTGTAGATGAAGTATATGATGTGAGCAATCTTCCAGAAGACTTTACATTCGACCATGCCATCGAATGTGTAGGCGGAAGCGGAACTCAAGATGCATATCGTGAGATTATCCGTCATATTCAACCTCAAGGAACGGTTGTCATGATGGGGGTAAGCGAGTTTGAAGTACCGTTAAACACACGTGACATTCTTGAAAAAGGATTGACTTGGGTCGGAAGCTCTCGTTCAGGTCGCAAGGACTTTTGAAGAGGCTGTTCAATTCATGGCAGATCCAAAAGTACATGCACGTTTGAATTTAATTATTTTTGAATCAAATCCAATTCAAGAGATGAAAGATATTTATCATTTCTTCGAGGAAGACAAATTAACGCCATTTAAAACAGTGGCTAAATGGGATATTTAGAAAGTGAGGAAAACATGGAACCATTACAAGAGAAATGTTTAGAAATGGCTGAATACTTTGTGTCATTTTGTAAGCAACATGAATTATTATGTTATTTATGCGGTGGTGGGGCCATTGGAGCACTTCGCCATAAAGGCTTTATCCCTTGGGATGATGATTTAGATTTCTTTATGCCACGAAAAGATTATGAAAAATTGATTGAATTGTGGCCAAAAGAAGCAGATGAGCGTTACGTGATGTCAAACAGTGACGAACATTACTTAGACCGTAATTTGTTTGTGACGATTCGTGATAAAGAAACGACTTGCGTGAAACCTTATCAAGCGGACTTAGATGTCCCACACGGCTTAGCGATTGATATCCTTCCACTAGATTATTATCCAAAATCAGAATCAGCACGTAAGAAACAAGTTCGTTGGGCATTGATTTACTCATTGTTCCGTGCGCAAACAATTCCCTGAAAAAAACATGGTGGATTGATGAAATGGGGAAGCTTATTCTTATTAGGATTAGTCCCAACACGTTCATTACGCTATAAAGATTTGGAGCAAGGCGCAGCGCGAGATGACAAAGTATACGCGTGAAGAAAGTGATGGAATCACTAGAACTTTGTGCGGGTCCTGGATATATGAAGAACAAATATCCAATCGAAAGCTTTTGAATCAGCGTTATTTGTACCATTTGAACAAACAGAAATGCCAATTCCAGTTGGATACGATGCTTACTTAAAAAAACAGCATTTGGTGATTACATGACACCACCTCCAGCAGATAAACAAGTTGCACATCATGATGCATTATTTGTCGATCTTGAAAAATGGATACGAGAAGTATAAAGGGGAGTATTATGGAACCAAAAAAATTAGTATCATTGTTCCGGTATACAACGTTGAAAAATATCTAGAACGCTGTGTGGAATCAATTTTAAAACAGACAATGACTAATTTTGAATTGATTCTTATTAATGATGGTTCTAGTGATAACAGTGGACAAGTATGTGATGAGTTATCACGTAAAGATACTCGTATTCGAGTGCTTCATATTCCAAATGGAGGAGTCTCTAATGCAAGAAATTTAGGAATCCAGTCATCGAGAGGTGAGTGGATTTCGTTTATCGATAGTGATGATTTTGTTACGGAAGATTATTTAGAAACTCTACTGCAACCCGTTGAAACAGATGAAACAATCGGTTTTTCCATTGGGAAATTACATCATATCCAAAATGGAGTTGTGACAGCATTACCTGAAACAAGTAGTAAATTAAATGTTTGGGATACAGAACAGACACTTAAAGAACTATTAACGACAGAAAAAACATCATTTTTCCCTGTCGCAAAACTATTTCGTAAGAGTCTAATTCAAGACCATCAATTTAATACGAAATATCATCTTGCAGAAGATGCATTATTCTTAACAGAATTATTAATTCAATCAAAATGTAATACAGTTTTTGTTGATAAACCTATTTACTTTTACGATCATCGTGAGGGAAGTGCAACCACATCAGTCAATCAGTATGTTTTTGATACAGTTACTGTGTACCAGGAAATTATTCGTATGGTTAAGAAAGAATTTCCAAGATTGCAACCGGAATTGAATAATCGTGAATATTGGTCTTATATTACTGTATACGATAAGTTGATTTTTCACGAATAATAAGCAGTTTGCTGAGAAAGAAAAAAAGAATACAGAAGATGGATTCTAAAGCATAAAAAAAGAAATAATGAAAGATCAATATTTTACGAAATTTAGAAAAAAATTGCTATTGTATTCTTAAGTATTTCGCCAATTCTTTATAAGAAAAATTGTTGAGTTGAAAAAGTAGTAAATAAAGGAGTTAAAAATGAGTTTTTCAAAAATTAATGATTACTTGGAAAAAGTATAAAAGTGGGGGTAGCCTATTCATTTATCCTCGTTTCTATTTTTAAGTATGAGTTCACTTTTTTTATAAAGTGGCAAATCCAATTTATAAAGGGTTATCAGCTGTAGTTTTTCGTATTCATTTTAGTTTCCCTTTTAGGTGGCTTTAAGAAAATCAAAATGGATGTTAAATTTTTAATATTATTTGGATTTGTTTCGGGAAGTCATTTATTGTCAGCTTTGGTAAATCATTCAAGTCACCTTATTGGGAAATACTACCGAAAATAATTTTTATGGTAACATATGTTCTATTGTTCATAATGCTAAATTTATCTCAGTTGAAAAAAGTTTTTAACTTAACAGCTGTAACCGTTCAAATAGTGTCCTTTTTATCAGCTCTATTTGCACTAAGTTTGTTGCTTGCAAAAGTTTTAATACTGTTTAAGGTTGGAAATCGTTCCTATTCTTATGGAGTAATGAATGGAAGATTATGGGGAATTGTGAATCCAAATGCGAGTGCAATATTTACATATATTAGCATCATTTTTGGCACTCTATTTAATCCATCAAGGACATAAATATTCAGTATTATTTAAAAATTAATAATATTATTCAGGTGCTCTATTTTTGCTATGATGCAAAGTCGAGGAGCATTATTATCGTTGCTATTGATGATTGGTTTGTATTTTTGCTTTTTGTTGCAAGAGGTAAAATTTCTAAGAGAATATTAACATTTCTTTCAGTGGCAATATTAGTATTTGGGAACCAAATGTAGCTATTAGTTATGTAGGGTCAAAATATATATCTCGACAAAAAGTAACAGTTTATGATTTTAGAAAAAAATCAAAAAAATTATTCTGTAGATGACGGAAATGAAAAAGAAAAAAAGCTGCAGAGTTACACTTAATTGAAACTACGCCAAGTGGAAGAACTCATATTTGGCAAAAATGCATTAAAAATGGCTAGCAAAAAAACCAATTTTTTTGGTTATGGAGTCCGTAATTTTCAGATTACTATTCTGAGTACTTTAGTAAATATGAAATCCAAAAATTCTTTAATCGGTGGGAATTTTCCATAATATCTTTATTACCGTCTTCGTAAGTACTGGTATTGTTGGTTTAGTTGCCTTTATGATGCTATTAGGATATATCATTCAACGTTTCGTACGATATCTATTTATTTCGAAGAAAAATTCAGATAAATTAGTGATGATCCTATTCTTCGGAATGTTGTTAGGGCAATTGTTCGAAAGCCAAATTATGTATTCAACAAACTTCATTAACATTATGTTTTGGTTTGTTGCAGGTTATGGATTGATGATTTGTAACCGAGATGAGAAAAATCCGATATCAAGAAGTAACGGATGTTCGTGAGATTCAACAAATGGAACTAGGCATTATGGAATACATCCATGAAGTTTGCAATAAAATTGGAGTGAAGTACTTCTTAGCGTATGGAAGTTTGATTGGTGCAGTTCGTCATCAAGGATTTATTCCATGGGATGATGACATGGATATTTGTATGTTAAGAGATGACTATGAAAAACTCCAAGATTATTTAATTGCAAATCCTTCTGAACGTTATCAAGTGATGTCATATAAGAACAATCGTAATTATGTTTATCCATTTATGAAAGTGATGGACAATCAAACATATCTAATTGAAGAAGATGTTCGTATCGATTCAAATATGGGGATTTACGTTGATATTTTCCCAGTGGATGGATATGAAGATGATCAAGCGTTTAAAGATAAAATGACAACGATTATTAAAAAACGTCAATTAAGTTGTTATACATTCAAAGGAATTACGAATAAGAAAAGCTTTATCAATTCCCTTATTCGATACGCTTCTGTAATCGCATTTTATTTCACAGATACAAATAAATATGTAAAGCAAATTGACGAGCTGGCTAAATCAAGAAAAGTTGAAGATTATGAGCTTGTTGATTATCTTATTTACAAAGATATGAATAAGCCAGTATGGAAACGCGAATGGTTGAAAAGATGTAACGTTTGGTCATTTTGAAGGGAAGAGAGTTTTCTAATTCCAACAAACTTCCATGAAATCTAACTTCGGACTATGGTAATTATATGCAATTACCTCCAGTTGAACAGCAAGTTTCTCATCATGATTTTAGATTGTGGAAAATAGTGGAAGAAAAATAAAAAAAGAGGTTTATATGAAAAATATTAAGCTGAACGCATTAACGAATATGCTTGTGCGAATACTGAATATTGTCTTTCCTCTAATCACGGGGACCGTATATTTCGCGTGTGCTGAGTAAGGAGGATTTTTGGGTAATTTTAACGTTGCTAATACAATATTAAATTTATTTATTCCGTTCGCTACGCTTGGAATTTACAATTACGGGATGCGTGAGATTAGTAAAGTAAAGAATGATCGAGACAAGATTAATAAAGGTATTCAGTCAGCTCTTTTATATTTCACTAATCTGTACGATTGCGACTACAATAATTTATTATATTTATGTTAGTTTCACGATTGAAACGCCAGATTTGAGATATTTATACTACATTTTAGGGGTTCAATTATTCTCTCAGTTATTTTATATTGAGTGGTTAAATGAAGCTTTTGAAAACTATAAATTTATTTTTTATAAGACTTTAGTGATTCGTATCCTAATGCTAGTGGCGGTCTTCATGTTCGTTAAGAAAGCAGAGGACATCATTCCGTATACGATTGTCATGTCTGTAATTACGTTAATAAATTTCCTTGCAAGTTTTGTATGGATCAAGCAAGAAGTCAAATTTGTTAGGGTTCACGCAAAAGATATGATGAAAATGATGAGTCCATTATTTGCAGTATTATTAATTGCAAATGCGAATATGTTGTATACGTATTTGGACCAAATTTTCTTATCTAAAATCGGTATTGTAGAAAATGTTACTTACTATGTTACGGGATATAATATTGCAACCCTTTTGGCAAGAGTCGTTAGTGGAGCCGTGAGTGTGAGTGTTCCAAGGCTTGGCTACTATCTTGGAATAGGGGATAGAAAAGCTTATCAAGATTTGGTAAATAAAGGAAGTCAAGCCTTTTTCTTCTTCCTTGTTCCTATCTGTGTTGGGTTAGCGTCCGTCGGAATACCGGTAACCTTATTATACGGTGGAGAAAAATACTTTTTTGCTGGAATGTGTACAGTGCTCTTTTGCCATTCGTACAATCGGTTGGGCATTAGAAATTATTTTCGGAACACAAGTTATTCTTGTAAATGGTTATGAGGAGAGATTAACCATTCTTTATTTCGTCGGTGGTGGAATTAACTTGTTGTTAAACAGCATTTTATTCTTTATGGGAGTTACGGCACCAGAGTATTACATTATTACGACAATGGCAGCAGAGATTGTTTTATTACTGTTAGAATATGTGTTTATTCGAAATATGGAATTAGTTCGAGTAAAACCGATTCTGCATATGCTTAAGAGATATATTGTTTTATCATTAGGTTTTGTCCCAATTGCATTTGTCGTAAATCATTTTGTGCCGTATAGGGCAAGTAGTGGATAAACAATTATTACTAAACATTGGCTTTGACGGTCATTAGTTCAGTGGTTTATTATTTAATTGCTTTAGCGATTGCAAAAGATGATTTATATCAATCAATTTTTAAAAGGTGTTTTATCAAAAATTAAAAAAATAGGAGCTAAATCATGACAAAAAGAAAGAGTAATGAGTTTAGATGAAATTAAAGAGGTAGAATTGAATATCCTAAAAATATTTACATGAACTTTGCGAAAAAAATATGATATTAAATATTTTATAGATTTTGGTTCACTATTAGGAGCTGTTCGTCATGGTGGATTTATTCCATGGGACGATGATACAGATATTTCATTAGCACGTGATGAATTTGAACGTTTATACGAAGTCCTTGTAAAAGAGCAACATCCATATTATCGTTTGATTTCATTTAGAGAAACACCAGGATATCCATTTAGCTATATGAGAGTTTATGATATTCGTACTCGTCGTGATGCTGAATTAATCGATAAGAGTGTAGTATTAGGAACTTGTGTGGACATTTTCCCGTATGATGGAGTTGTGACAGAAGAAGCTGATCGTAAAAAAATGAAACAGTACAAAAACTTCTTACGACTTTCATCTTTAAATTTTAAAGGAATTGAAATTACGAATGGTGGATTAAAAAATATTCCACGATATATTGCTTCTTCTATCTTTAGATTTACATCACCTCAAATGTGGAATTTTGAAATTAGAAGCAGTAGCTAAAAAAATATAATAAAGAAAATTCTACTGACTTTACTTGTTCAGATATTTGATCCTTATTTATCCAAAAAGGAATCAAAAAAGAATGGTTATATGATACGATTGATATGGCATATGAAGATACGGTTCTCAAAAGTTCCAAGAAGGTATCATGAAATTCTCGTATATGAATTTCGGAGAAGATTATATGACACCCTCCTCCAGTAGAACAGCAAGTAGCGGGTGAAGCTAAAAACTATTGGATTGGTGAATAAGACTAAAAAATATAATAAGAAACTATTCAATTTCAAAAAAGACCGATTGGATTTTCCAATCGGTCTTTCGTTTATTTATAATTCATTGCAGTTAAAGCTACTTGTAAGATGATAGCACCTAGTGTACCGATTAACATTAATACGGCTACAACACGTGTAATTTTTTTCAACTGTTGAAAGATTACGTTTTTTTCTTTGCCAACAAAATCGCTCCTTTTTTCTTTTGTTCGGTAATAGTTTACCGTAAATCGGTGTGAATTACTAGAGTTAAATGTTAAAAAGGTTTTCTAAGAGTGAAAATGGTTGAAATGAAAAAAATAGAATAAGTAAAAGAAAAAGCATTCAAATGCCTTTCAAAAAGGAGTGATTTTTGATAACATAGATGTGTTAAATAAAACAAATTGGAGGAAGTTTCATGTCAAAACAACAAATTGGTGTCGTGGGTATGGCTGTAATGGGACGTAACTTGGCATTAAATATTGAAAGCCGTGGATACAGTGTTTCAATTTTCAACCGTACAACTTCAAAAACAGATGAAGTGATTGCGTTACATCCAGACAAAAAATTAGTACCAACATACACAGTTGAAGAATTTGTAGAGTCTTTAGAAAAACCAAGAAGAATTTTATTAATGGTTAAAGCTGGTGAAGCAACAGATAAGACAATTCAAAGTTTACTTCCACACTTAGATAAAGGCGATATTTTAATCGATGGAGGAAATACATTCTTCCGTGATACAATGCGTCGTAATGAAGAACTTGCAAACTCAGGAATCAACTTCATCGGAACAGGTGTATCTGGTGGGGAAGAAGGAGCCTTAAAAGGACCTTCAATCATGCCGGGTGGACAAAAAGATGCATATGATTTAGTAGCACCTATTTTAGAAGAAATTTCTGCTAAAGCAGACGATGGCGCTCCATGTGTGACTTACATTGGTCCAAACGGAGCAGGTCACTACGTAAAAATGGTTCATAACGGAATCGAATATGGGGACATGCAATTAATCGCTGAAAGTTACGATATCCTACGTCGTGTAGGTGGATTATCTGTAGAAGAATGCGCTGAAGTGTTCAAAGAATGGAACCAAGGCGAATTAGATAGCTACTTAATCGAAATCACAGCGGATATTTTAACAAAGAAAGATCCTGAAACAGGTCGTCCAATGGTTGAAGTAATCATGGATACTGCTGGGAACAAAGGTACTGGTAAATGGGCTTCACAAAGCGCATTAGACTTAGGGGTGCCACTTCCATTAATTACTGAATCTGTATTTGCACGTTTTGTTTCAACATTGAAAGAAGAACGTGTTGCAGCAAGTAAAGAATTAGCAGCAACCAAGATTCCTGAATTAACAAATTCAGAACGTCAAGCCTTAATCGAACAAGTTCGTAGAGGGATTATACTTCTCTAAAATTATGAGTTACGCGCAAGGTTTTGCTCAAATGCGTGTAGCAAGTGAAGAGTTCAATTGGGACTTAAACTACGGCGAAATCGCTAAAATCTTCCGTGCTGGATGTATCATCCGTGCGCAATTCTTACAAAAGATTACAGATGCATTCGAACGTGATCCTCAATTGAAAAACTTATTATTAGATAAGTACTTCTTATATGTAACAGAATCTTACCAAGATGCAGTTCGTGATGTGGTTGTAACGGCAGTTCGTGCTGGTATTCCAGTTCCAACATTCTCAAGTGCATTAGCTTACTACGATGCATACCGTTCAGAAACATTACCTGCAAACTTAATTCAAGCTCAACGTGACTACTTCGGTGCACATACTTACAACCGTGTAGACAAACCAGGAACATTCCACTTCGAATGGGCTCAAGAAAAAGAGATTGAACAATAATAAGTATAAATGATGAAGTCCTAGCCAACGTGGCTAGGGCTTTTTGATGAGTTCACAATATTCGATTGAATACGGTAACGTTTTTCATTTATAATGAAGTTATCACTTTGAAAAGGGGTTTAGATATGAAATTAAAAAAAGTAAGTATTTGTTTTTTTGCTGTTTTAGTATCTTTTATTTTACCAATAGAAAATACTGTTAGTGCAGATACAGTTCATTTTAGAAATTGTTCAGAAGCATGGGCAGCTGGTTATGGGGATATTTTAGTAGGGGAACCGGGATATGCTGGACATCTTGATCGTGATAAAGATGGAACTGCCTGTGAGATTTATAAATCAGGGGGACAATATCGTTCGCGTAGAGAAGACGGAAAACCTTTAAATAAAGTAAAAAGCTACTGGTTGGGAACAAGTCGATAGTAAATGGTATTATTACGAAAATTATGTCATGGTGACTGGATGGAAGAAAATCAGTGGTATTTGGTATTACTTTAATAGTTCAGGTGTAATGCAAACAGGATGGCAACAATTAAGTGGTACTTGGTACTATTTCAATTCAGCAGGAGCAATGCAAACAGGCTGGCAACAGATTAGTAATGTCTGGTATTACTTTGATAGCAATGGGTTTATGCAGACAGGATGGAAATATTTGAGTGGTTCTTGGTACTATTTAAATAGTTCAGGTGGAATGGTTACAGGCTGGCAAACAATTGGAAACAATCGCTATCTCTTTAGTTCAGCAGGAACTCTTCAAACAGGCTGGCAACAATCAGGAGGTAGTTGGTATTACTTTGATTCAAATGGGTATTTACAAACTGGATGGAAACAAATTAGTGGTGTTTGGTATTTCTTAAATGGATCAGGTGTGATGGAAACAGGCCTAAAAGAAATTGCTGGAACTAAGTATTTCTTTACTGATAGTGGTGCAATGCAAACAGGTTGGAAATGGATAGCTGGAGGTTATTACTATTTCAAGAGCAGTGGTGCAATGCAAACTGGTTGGTATCAAGAAGGTAGCAAGTGGTACTATTTAGCAGAAAATGGAAGAATGGCCACAGGCTTATATCAAGTTTATCATTCAACGTATTATTTTGATGGCAGCGGTGTAATGCAGACAGGTTGGATCAAATTAGGTAATAACTGGCATTACTTTGACATGTCAGGTGCGATGCTTAGAAATGCAATAACTCCAGGCGGTTACTATGTTGATCAAGAGGGTGTTTGGAGAGACACCCCTAAAGTATCGACTACAACATCACTAATTACTATTGAAAAAGCTGAAGCATTACCTGAAACAACAGTACAAACGACTACTGAAGAACAAGTTCAATAAATGGAATTAGAACTATAGAAATTAAAGAACTAGTCTACTCTGTAGATTAGTTCTTTTTATTATCAAAAATTAACTTATAAGTTAATTTTGACTATTGATTGAAGATAATTGACAGAAAAATTTCATTAAATTCTGTTAAGAAACTTATGAATATGGTATGATAAATCTGTTAGGGAAAGAATAGAGAAGGGAGTTTCCAAATGCCAGCGAATCAACGTATTTTAATTATTGAAGATGAAAAGAATTTAAGCCGTTTTGTGGAATTAGAATTAAAGCATGAAGGCTATGAGACAAAAAGTATGTGCAGATGGCCGTAGCGGATTACAAGCAGCCATTGATGAGCATTGGGATGCTATTTTATTAGATTTAATGTTACCAGAAATGAATGGATTAGAAGTCGTTCGTCGTCTTCGTCAAGTCAAACAAACACCAGTGATTATTATGACAGCGCGCGATTCAGTGATGGACCGTGTTGCAGGTCTTGATCAAGGGGCAGATGACTATGTCGTGAAGCCTTTTGAAATCGAAGAAATTCTAGCAAGACTTCGTGCACTCTTTAGACGTCTACAAATGGAAGAACAATCTCGTGTTGTGAAACAAACAAGAGTGGAGTATCGCGATCTTGTGATTGAAGTGGAAAACCGTGTTGTTCGTCGTGCGGGAGAAGTCATTGATTTAACGAAGAAGGAGTATGAATTACTCTTGTTACTCATGGAAAATATTGATATCGTCCTTTCACGTGAAGTCTTATTAAAAGAAGTTTGGGGTTATAAGAACGAGGTCGAGACAAATGTGATTGACGTGTATGTTCGTTATATCCGTAATAAAATTGACATTCCAGGAAGAGAAAGTTATATCCAAACCGTTCGTGGAACAGGTTATGTCATGAGAAGCTGAGGAGCTACATATGAATGATCAAAATCAACATAAGTCAGTAGCGAAAAAAATGGTGGTGGGTAATATCGGCCACCATTTTTGGCTTATTAGCTGTTTTGACTGCTATTTTAATTGAAGGACAAATAATCGGACTACGAGAAAATGAGAAAAATCAGACAGTAGTGTATGCGCAAGTTGTAGCAGATTTACTCTCTGCAAAAAACTGAAAAAGCTGACGACAGAGGATATTCTAGCAGTTTTAAATAAGGCAGAACAATATGAATTAAATCAAAATCTAGTTTATAAGAAGAATAGTAGTTTTTATCCGATGAATGAAGAAGTGAATATTCGCGTCTTTGATACCAGTAGAGAGCTGTTATTCCAGACACAAAAATTGGCAAGACACCCCACAAGTGTCGAGGTAAATTAGAAACACAATTCGTGACACTGTCTACAGGCGAGGAAAGTGTACAGGTCATGATGCCAATTTTATCCAGAAATACTCGTGTGTTAATTGGACATCTGCAAGTGACCAATCGTATGGCAAAACTTGTAGAGTTGAAAAAACAATTACGTTTCTTATTTCTTCAATTGATTGTGATGGAAGGAATTGTCTCGATTGGACTCGCTTATTTCATTTCGCGACTGATCTCCAAGCCGATTGAAGAAATTCACGATATTATTGCATCTATTAACGAGGAAAATATTGAAACTAAACGTCTTATTGTTCCGAAGAAGAATGATGAATTTGCGATTGTTTCTCAACAATTTAACGAGTTGCTAGATAAAATCAGTTTTTATATTTCGCAGCAGAAACACTTCGTTGAAGATGTATCGCATGAATTGAGAACGCCTGTAGCCATTGTAGAAGGCCACCTGAAGCTTTTAAACCGTTGGGGGAAAGATGACCCAGAAGTGCTCGAAGAATCGCTCACAGCTTCTTTATCAGAGATTCAGCGCATGAAGACATTAGTACAAGAGATGCTTGACTTATCTCGTGCGCCGCAAGTAAGGGAACAGTATAAAGATGCCACAACAGAGGTCGTTGCGACTTTAGAACAAATCGTCACGAATTTCAAGTACTTTATCCAGAGTTTACTTTTATTGCGGATATTGATACCAAGAAGGAAATTATTTATCCAATTTATCGCAATCATTTTGAGCAAGTCATTATTATCTTGCTGGATAATGCGGTGAAGTACTCAACAAACCGCAAAGAAATTATTGTCAGTCTTTCACCAACCACTGAAGCGATCGAAATCGGAATTCAAGATTTTGGGATGGGGTTAAGTGAAGAAGATAAGAAAAAAGTCTTTTCACGTTTCTATCGTGTAGATAAAGCTCGTTCAAGAGAACGCGGTGGGAATGGATTAGGATTATCCATTGCGAAAGAATTGGTTGAAGGGTATAACGGGAAGATAAGTGTGACTTCCAGACTAAATCAAGGCTCTCAATTCAAAGTAAAATTACCAATTGTAAAAATAATGAAAAAAGATACGGAATTTTGAAATTTCTGTATCTTTTTATTTTTCTGTATAATAAATAAGTGTGATATTTAACAAGTTATATGGAGGCTTTACAATGAAAAAAGCGAAAACAGTAGTAGCTTTAGGAGCATTTATTGCGCTTGGATTGGGTGCAAAAGTAGAAGCAGAAACTGTTCCACAAACTGGAGTGAACAGAATTCATTTTATTAATACGAAAGCAAATACTGGAAGTGATGCCATTCTCCTAGAAAGTAATGGACATTATGCACTGATTGATATGGGTGAAGATTATGATTTTCCAGACGGAAGTAATCCGTTATATCCAATGAGACAAGGAATTGCAATTCGTAATTATCAAGTGTTGGAAGATCGATTGTTCCGTCATCTTTCAAATGTAGGTGTACAAAAAATTAGACTTTATTCTAGGAACTCATGTACATAGTGACCATATTGGGGAGCTGACGAAGTACTAAATAGACTGCCAGTAGATACCTTTTTATTTGAAAAAGTATTCAGATCAGAGAATTAAGGCTTCATGGGGGACTTTGGGATAATTTATATAATTATGATAATGCGCTAAAAGCTGCTAAAGAAAAAGGGAGTCAAGTTAGTACAAGATATTTCGGATAAAGATAGTCATTTTAAATTAGGTGACATGGATATCCAGCTATATAATTATAAAAAAATGAATATGGACCAGATGGACAATTGAAGAAAGTGTTGGATGATAATTCGAATTCTATTGTCGCGGTTATTACGGTTAATGGACAAAAAATTTATCTTGGAGGAGACCTTGATAACGCTGAAGGCGGCGAAGATAAGTTAGGCCCTAAGATTGGGAAAGTCGATATGATGAAATGGAATCATCACTATGATGCTACAATATCTAACTCTATCAACTTTATTAATAATCTTTCGCCGACAATGATTGTCCAAACAACAGGTGCTGATATTAATGTTTCTTCGACAAAAGATTATATTCAGAAAAAAGGCATTCAAATTATTCATAGTTCAAGTAAAACTCAAAACGCAACAGTATTTGATATCTCTAAAAATGGCTTCAATAATATTTCTGATGCATTTCCAAATATTCCAACCGTAAAAGCTCAATGGTATCAGGAAGATGGTTTCTGGAAATATCGCTTAGCAGATGATCAAATGGCGATAGGGTGGCATGAAATTAATGGTAAGTTCTATTTCTTTAACGGAAAAGGACAAATGCAAACAAGTCGATGGATTTATACAAATGATAGTTGGACTCCATACAGTCCTGGAGAATACTATTATGTTCATGCAGATGGATCACGACAACCTGCTGGATGGTTTTGGCATGACGGTGCTTGGTATTATATCCAGTCTGACGGTACGAGAAGACAGAATGAATTAGCCTATAGCGGAAATAATCAATATTTATTTGATAAAGATGGGAAGATGCTTACCGGCTGGCAAACATTTAATGGCAAGAGAATGCTTTTTGCTTCAAGTGGTGAATTACTAGTTGAGAATGAACAAGTTTCTTCATGGAAGAAGGTTAATGGTAAATGGTATTACTTCGATGACAATAATGTTGCAGTAACTGGATTAAAAGAAATTGATGGGAAAACGTATTTCTTTGATGAATCTGGAGTGATGCAAACTGGTTGGAAAGAAGTCGATGGAGTTCGTCGCTACTTTGCAAGTTCTGGAGCCATGCAAACTGGTTGGTTGAAAGAAGGAGACGCTTGGTATCTCTTAAGTAAAGAAGGTAAGAAATTAACTGGCGATCAAGAAGTAGATGGTGAAAAATACTACTTGAATGAAGAAGGAATCATGCAAACCGGCTGGAAATGGATTGACGGAAAATATCGTTATTATACTAAGAGCGGCGCCTTGAAAAAAGGTTGGCTAAAAGATGGAAATAAATGGTACTACCTAAATCCTGAAAACGGAGAAATGGTCACTGGTGAAAAAGAAATCGATAAAGTAAACTACTACTTCGTTGATTCTGGAGCCATGCAAACTGGATGGAAATGGTATGAAGGTGCTTATCACTATTATCAAGCGAGCGGTGCTATGCTTAAGGGATGGTACAAGGAAGCAGGTGCTTGGTATTACTTGAATCCAGAAACAGGTAAAATGGTTACCGGACAACATGAAGTTTCTGGTAAATATTATTACTTTAACAACTCTGGCGCAATGCAAACTGGATGGAAATGGCATGATGGTGCTTATCACTATTATCAAGCGAGTGGTGCTATGTTTAAGGGATGGTATAAGGAAGCAGGTAAATGGTACTTCTTACATCTAACAACTGGAGAAATGCTCACAGGAATCCATGAAGTTTCTGGAGACAATTATTACTTCAACAATGCTGGTGAAATGAGAACAGGTTGGATTCAAGAAAAAGGCGAATGGTATTACTTCAAAGCAAGTGGAGCAATGCTTCGCAATGGAACAACTCCTGATGGCTACAAAGTTGACGGTGAAGGTAGATGGTTGCCTAATGGTGTAACAACTACAACGACAACAACGACTACTTCTACAACAGAAACAACAACTGCTGAGGAAACGACCAAAGAACAGACAACACAGGAAAACAACTGTGGAATCAACAACTGTTGAATCTACAACTGAACAAAAAAATTCCAATCAATATAGATAAGACTTCTGAGATTTCAGATGTGAATAATATCAGTTAATATACTAACGCTCCTTTTCTTTTGAAGAGGAGCGTTTTATAGTTTACATTTCTACACTTATAACTTACACTAGAAAGGTAGTTATTTATTGTTAAGGCAGGCAGTTCGCTTGCGTATTTTATTCAAGGAGGACAACTCATGCGCGAACAACATGTACTCATTACACTGTTTGGAGCAACAGGCGATTTAGCTCACCGTAAGCTTTATCCAGCGTTATTCCGTTTATTCCAAAAAGGATTTATCAAAAATCATTTTGCAGTGATTGGGACAGCACGTAGAGAGTGGACTGATGAGTTTTTCAGAGATGTTATTAAACAATCTGTTCAGTCATTAGTGAAATCAGAAGACGAATTGAACCAATTCCTTTCTCATTTCTATTATCAACCTCATAACGTTACTGACACACATCATTATGTCGTATTAAAAGAACTTTCAGAAAAATTAGATGCACAGTATCAAATTGAAGGCAATCGTGTCTTCTATTTAGCCATGGCACCAACTTTCTTTGGAACGATTACAGAACATTTAAAAGCAGAAGGCTTAATTACTGACCAGGGCTATAACCGACTTATTATCGAGAAACCATTCGGAAAAGATTACGCATCTGCAGAAGAATTAAACAATCAACTTCGTCAATCATTTGAAGAAAAACAAATCTATCGTATCGATCACTACTTAGGGAAAGAAATGATTCAAAACATTTCTGCGGTACGTTTTGCCAACCGTGTATTTGAAGCGTTATGGAATAAAGAGAATATCGACCATATTCAAATTTCGCTTTTAGAACAAGTGAGTGTGGAAGAACGTGGGGGTTACTACGATACAAGTGGTGCATTACGGGATATGGTCCAAAACCATGTTTTACAAATCCTTGCTCTAGTAGCGATGGAACCACCCGTTTCATTTGGAGATGTTCGTAAAAACAAGATTAAAGTGTTAGAACAACTTCGCCCTTATACAACTGCCGAAGAAGTGAACGAAACTTCGTACGTGGGCAATATGGTCCTTCTGTAGACGGGTTAAAACCTGGTTACCGTGAAGATGCCAATGTAGCTGATGATTCCAATATGGAAACATATGTTGCTGGTAAAGTATTTATCGATAATGAGCGTTGGGAAGGCGTGCCTTTCTATGTTCGAACAGGTAAGAGTCTGCATTCAAAAGAAACGATTATTGATGTTGTCTTTAAAGAAGCAAACTCCCCATTATTCTGTGGAATCGATGGTTGTCCATCAAACCGTATTTCTATTCATATTACACCTCGTGAAGGTTTCTGCTTTGTGATTAATTCGAAAGCCGTTGGAAATACCATCGCGCTTCAAACAAGTCACTTGGAAAAAATCTTCGATGAGAACTTCGCGATGAGCAGTCCGGAAGCCTATGAGCGTTTAATTCTTGACTGTATCGAAGGGGATATGACGAACTTCACGCATTGGGAAGAAGTAGCCGCTTCTTGGAAATATGTAGACAGTATTCGCCAAACATGGGATAGCGAAATTGCAGCTGAGTTTCCAAACTATGCTGCAGGAAGCAAAGGACCACAATCAGGTTATGATTTAATCGAACGTGATGGTCGCAAGTGGGTTGACCGCGACTAAAGAAATAGAAAGGATTAGAATATGAAAGGTTCTTTAATAGTAATACCAGCATTAAATCCTAACGAATTATTGTTGGATTATGTCAGAGACCTAAATAATGCAGGAGCAAAGGATATTTTAGTAGTAGATGATGGGAGTTCTGAAAAATTCCAACCAATTTTTTCAGAGTTAGAGGCATCTACAGAGTGTAAAATTTTCAGACACGCAAAAAATTTAGGAAAAGGTAGAGCGCTTAAAAATGCATTTAATTATTACTTAACTTTATGTGAAGTAAATAATTTTAATGGCATTATTACTGCAGATTCTGATGGGCAACATCGTGTTGAGGATGTTTTAAAAGTGGTTGAAAAAATGAATGAATGCCCCCATTCTTTGATTTTAGGCTGCCGAGATTTTGATTCTGATAATGTACCACCAAAGAGTAAGTTTGGAAACAAGTTAACAAAAATTTGTTTTTAAATTATTATATGGAACGTCAATTACTGACACTCAAACAGGATTACGAGGTTTTCCTAATTCCATTATTCCATTAATGGTAGATATAGATGGTGAAAGATTTGAGTATGAAACAAAGATGTTGATTGAAGTAATTGATCGTAAAGTACCAATAGATGAAGTAACAATCGAAACAATCTACTTTTGATAATAATGCGGAAACTCATTTTTAATCCGATTAAAAGATTCTATCAGAATTTATAAAGTGATTTTTGCTTCGTTCTTCAAGTTTGTTCTATCTTCAGTTTCTTCGTTTATCTTAGATATTGGTCTTTTTCAGTTGATGCTTAGTCTTTTTGTTAAGTATGGGATTAAAAAGAGGAGCAGTATTGATTGGTATAGCAACTACTATCGCACGTATTTTTTTCATCGTATTATAATTTTTACAGTTAATAAGAATATCGTTTTTAATGGTGAAAAAGAATTAAGAATACAATTTACAAATACTATTCATTAGCGATTGTTCAGTTAGCTCTTTCAGCTACTTTAGTATTTGTAATTTGGAATATGACAAATATGTCTGAAACCTTAATAAAAAAATAATTGTTGATACAGTGCTATTCTTAATTAGCTATCAAATTCAAAGAAAGTGGGTATTTAGAAATGAGGGTATTTAAAAACTCATAAGCAACTCATTTTTAATCTTTTAATTTCTTTAATTGTTACAGTATCTCTAACATTTAATAGAATTATTAAACCTGTTGATTTTTGCTTCTTTCTTAAAAAGTTTTTGAAGCAGATTCTGTCATTTCCTTTGTTCTTTTTTTATGTTATTTTTATTTTTAAACAACAAAAAAATAAATTTCCAAGTTGGGAAAAATAGAAAAACAATAATAACTTTTAGTTTCATTTTTATCAATGATGTATATTATTGGTAGTGATGTTACGTATACGCAGGCAACTCTTCGTAGCGTAATCGGGAAATACTCTATACTAACTTTTTATTATTTTACTCCTTTTGTTCTTTTATTAGTATCTATACTTTTTCAAATATTTTAGTTGAAAAAATATAAAAGAAGTTAAGTGGGCATCTGTTAGTAGTACAAAATATACGTTTAATATTCTGTACATATTTAAAGTTGCTTCTTCCGTATATTGGAATTGAATTATATTCTTCTTTATTTTCTTTCCTGGTTCTACCACTTGGGATGGAATGTATATATTAAAAAGAAGGGCTCGGATATTTACCATTAAGTAATTCTCATCCGTATCTATATACCTTTATTTTAGGTAAATTTGCTCAGTTTGGATGGGCCGTATTCGGAGGAGTGGGAATAGGCGTTGCAATATTTAATTTTTTTAACACTTGTCTTAACTTCAATAATTGTCGTTTACGTTTTTATATAGATTCTTTAGTTTGTTTACGATTAGTCCATGGTTGAAAAAGTTAATCTATTTATTTTACTTATCGTTTCCTAACTTTGTTGTCACTAGTTTCACTACATATAAGGATACTCATTTAATGAATGCGTTGTTAGTATTCTTTATGTGTATGATTTTAATTCAATATAAACCAACTGAATTTTTGGCAGTAAACTTTCACAGCTTAGTTTTATTCTATCCTTTCTATTTGTTTTTCTCTTACATAGAAAAGCTGTTATTTACCTTGTTGTAGGCGTAATTGCATTAGTTATTTACAATAAAAAATTAAGAAGTAAAATAATTAAATTATCACTAATTGCCACTATTTTTCACAGTAATCTTTAATACTTTGGGGACCCTTATATTGAAGCCGGTACCGTCTATACATCAGTATGATTACTTAGCACCTCGATTTCAGCAGTTGGCTGCAGCAATGAAATATCATCCTGAAACTTTTACTGAATCAGAAAAACAGTTTTATGACGATACATTAGGATTGGAGCATCTAGAGTATTTCTCATATTTGAATCTGATCCTATAAAAAAACACGATGAAAAATGAGAGCTTTAAAGGAAGAGAAAAGGAGTTCTTCAAAATCTGGGCTAAAGGTTATTTAAAACACCCAAAAACATATATTGATGCAGTATTAAATCTCTCTGTATCTTATTGGAGCCCTTATAGTGTAGGAGACCAAGCTTATTTAGATAATTATTATTATTTAATGTATACTACTAAAAATTGGTTTGGAAATGATATTTTACACGATAAAGGATGGAATCAAAAATACAAATCCTGATTTCTTAGGGAAGCTTTATAAAGCTTATGAGAAAAATTACATGAGGAATTTACTGAATCTATTGTGTTTTCAATATTTTATCGTTCTGGTATTTATACGATGATATTAATCATAATGTGGATGTTGAGCCGTATTCGCAAAGACAAAGATATTATGCCACTAATTTTATTAGTCTTTTTCCGTAATATTGACTTGTGTTTTTCTCCAATAGTTAATTACTTTAGATATGCTTATATATTTGTAATGCTTGTACCATTAATTTTCCCGTTAATTCTAGTTGGTAAGCAATCAGAAAAATACTTCTAATAATCTTAGACTAGACTAGGTGAAAACCTAGTTTTTATTTTCTAAAGCGAAAAAAAGATTTTAAACAGCATTCCTAAAAAGTCGAGAATTTCTTATAGTAGCAGTAACGTGAAAAACATCGAAAGAGAATTATGCTGAGTAGGGAGATAACCCATACTTCGCATTTGAATCTTCGAAGGTGAGAGACCAAACGGCTCGAACCGGTGTAACGTTACCGCTACTATAAAAAGAACTCCGTAAGGGTTTTTTAGGAATAGTCATAGAATCATTTCCTTAGCTCAACCCCGCTTTCTTGAAAATGTCGCTCATTTTCTGTAAACTGTTCTCTATATAGGAGGCGCGCATGACGATTAGAGAGTTTATTCAATTGAGTATTTTAAAACCTAATAAAATTTGGACGATTTTACAAAATCCACTAAAGAAAATCAAAGGAATCTTTTTCCTACTCGTATTACTTGTATCGATTCCTGGCTTTATTCGTGCTGGAAAAGATATTGCAAGCATGAATACGAATTTAGGAATCGTAGCGAAACAGTTCCCAGAGCTTTCGATTCAAGATGGCAAATTATCGGCGGGTGACAATACAGGATTCGTTTACCGTTCAGATGTGTTTAATGTTGTATTTGACCCAAGTGGAAAGTCAACGGATAATGATGTGACGTCTGAATCTAGTCAAGGGATTCCATCCATCGGGATTTTACAAGACCATATTGTTGTAGACACCATCATTAATACCTCAAAATTTTCTTATGAAGGCTTAAACGGCTTTAATAAAACAAATGTAGAGCAGTTTATTCAAGAGTTCCAATCAAAATTGTGGATGGTATTTATCGGTGTTATGTTATTCGGATTTGTCTATAATACGATTGCCGTTTATATTTTAATGATTATCATCAGCTTCGTCGTACGATTATTAACGGCGTTGTTTATGAGAGCCTATATTCAAATGCATCCAACGGTCTCAAAACAATTAACGATCGCTGCTATGTTCCTACCAGCGACCATCTATATGGTGATTGGCGTGTTAGGAATCGGCGGAGGAGTAGGAATGTTTATGTATCTATTGGTTACATCGACTTTCAACTGGCTCCTTGGAATGCGAGAATTCATCGCTCAGCAAAATAAAAAACAATAAAAAATAACTCTTAGAAACCACGAAAAAGTGTTTTCTAAGAGTTTTTCTTTAGCCAAAATCCACCAAAAATAAATAGCAGAGATTTAAGAGTAGATTACGAAGAATCTTACGGATCCTATAATCGCAGTAGTGGGGGATGGTATCAAAGATAAATTAAAGGGAGTTAGGAATTGATTCCTTACTCCCTTTTTGAAGCTTTGAAGGTGAGAGACCTTAGGCTCGAACCGGTACCCCATTACAGCGATTATAGAAAAATCCGTAAGGATTCGAAGTAATCTAAAATAATGAAGGTGCTCAATATTATTTATTTTTTGTACGATTTTGTCTACGCTGTTTTTGACGAATCTCTTGGCCAAGTTTTTTCTTGTAGCCAGGTTTTACTTTTTTCTTCGCCTTCTTAATCATCCCTTTAAGGCGTGGATCCAAGTCTTTCGATTGCGTATTTTTACGTTTTTCACGACGAGAGCGGTCATAACTTTCTACCAGCTCTCCATTTTTCAATTCCACCGTTTCAAAAGAAATGCCTTTTCCTTCTAATGCTTGGATGGCTTGTTCTTGGTCTGGTGTGTAGAAGGTGATAGCTGTTCCTTCAAGACCATTACGTCCAGTACGGCCAACACGGTGAATGAAAAATTCTAATTCGCCAGGGATTTCTAAGTTGATGACATGAGAAACGCCTTCGATATCAATTCCACGTGCAGCAAGGTCAGTGGCCACAACGAATTGGTAATCCATTTGTTGGATTTGTTTCATCACACGGCGACGTTCTCTTGAAGGGATATCTCCGTGAATCGTGGCTACTTTGAAGTTATGGTTGCGAAGGTCTTTTGTCACTTCGTCTGCTTTTTGTTTTGTGTTTACGAAAATAAGGACGAGGTAAGGATGTCCCATTACAAGTAACTGACGAAGAACGTCCATTGGATTTTGAGCCTTTGTCACAAGCAATTGATTTTTAATCGTCGGTGAAACGAGTTGTGTATTCTCGATTTGAATGATCTTTGGATTGCCCAAGTATTTCTTCAAGAATGGTTTAATTTTATCTGGGATCGTTGCAGAGAAAACAGACATTTGTAAGTTTTCTGGCATACGAGATGCGATTTCATCGACAGTTTCTAAGAACCCTAAGTCAAATGTCATATCCGCTTCATCGACGACCATCATTTGAACGGTTTGGACGAAGAGCGCATTCTCTTGCATTAAGTCGAAAATACGACCAGGTGTCCCAATCACGATATGTGGTTGTGTTTGAGTGAGTTTTGCCACTTGGCGTTTTTTATCTGTACCACCAATACATTTTTTTCTAATAAGATTTCTGTATCACTAAATGAAATGAGTTGTGAAGCAACCGCAGTTAATTGTTCTGCGAGTTCACGACTTGGAACAGTAATCACTAATTGCAACTCTTGACGGTTAGGGTCAATTTTGTTGATGAGTGGTAATAGGAAACTATGGCTTTTTCCGCTCCCAGTTTGCGATTGACCAATCACAGATTCTCCTTTTAATAAAAGAGGAATGATGCGTTCTTGAATAGGTGTTGGTTGTGTAAATTTTAAGTCAGCCAATGCTTTTTGCAAATAAAGCTGTAATGCGTAATCTGTAAATTTCATGTTTTCATCTCTTTTCTTTCTCTATGTAGCGGGATTATTATACCATAAATTCACGCGCTTGGGGGATTTGGGGGAGTGGGCATAATTTTTGCGTATCGTGTTTGGTGGGTGGTATGATGAATGAAGAAAGAAACAGTTTTCATAACTGTATTTAATTTTAGGAGGAATTTAGTAATGACTTATGAATTACCAAAATTAGAATACGCGTTTGACGCATTAGAACCACATTTTGATGCACGTACAATGGAAATCCACCATGACAAACATCACAATGCATATGTTACAAATTTAAACGCAGCGGTAGAAAAACACCCTGAATTATTCGAAAAAACAGTTGAAGAATTAATTAGCGATTTAAACGCTGTTCCTGAAGATATCCGTGTAGCCGTTCGTAACAACGGTGGCGGACATGCAAACCACAGCTTATTCTGGACTCAATTATCTCTTGATGGTGCAAAAGCTCCAGAAGGTGCTTTATTAGCAGCAATCAACGAAGCATTCGGAAGCTTCGACGAATTCAAAGCAGCATTCGCGCAAGCAGCAGCAACTCGCTTTGGTTCAGGTTGGGCATGGTTAGTTCTTTCTAACGGAAAATTAGAAGTTGTTTCTACTCCAAACCAAGACAGCCCTCTATCAGAAGGTAAAACTCCATTATTAGGATTAGATGTATGGGAACATGCATACTACCTAAACTACCAAAACCGTCGTCCAGACTACATTTCAGCATTCTGGAATGTTGTAAATTGGGATGAAGTAGCTCGTCGTTTTGAAGCTGCTAAATAATTTATAAATAACGAAGACCGATGTTTCCTAAGAAGCATCGGTCTTTTTGCGTTTATATAGAATGAGGCTGAGTAACAGAAGAGAAGCGACACTCACAAGGCTTCCTTCCAGTAAAAGCGGAGCGGTATAACGATACTCGATTCGGTGAAATCCTTTGGAGATAGTAAATCCAAGAAGGCTATCCAAAATGTTGTAGGTTTCTACTTCTTGACCGTCGACCCATATTTTCCATCCTGTAGAATAAGGAATCGTTGTGAGAACCGTCGAGTCTTCTGAGACCTCCATTGTTCCTGAAAACTCTGTAGCCGAGAAGTTTTCTAGTTTTAGTTCTTGTGCTTTTGTCTTCTCTAATCGCTCGTTTAAGAGAGAAGTATTTAGTGAGTAGAGATTTAGTTTAGAAAATTCAAAGCCATCTGACTTCATGATAATTTGAAGGGTTTGCGGTTGACCTTTTTGATTCTTGGCGATACTGAGAAGCACGGGTTTTGATTGCACCGGATAAAAGGCATACGGTTCACCGTTTAGCGTCATCTCCAAATCTTCTTCCCCCATCGTTCCCGCCATTTCTAAGTAAATCGGATCATCGGTTTCAGGAGTAAAGGTGAGTGTAATCGTACCAGATTGAGTCTTATCCTCAACTTGAATTCGTTGATACACGACAGGGGAACCGATGATATTTTCGAAAGTCGTCTCATAAGAAACTCTTGTGAAAATATTCTTCGGACTCGTTGTTCCGCTAAAGTGCGTTCGCCAATTGGTTTTGCATCGTGATTGGATGGTTGGTTGGCACCTTCATTGATTTCAAGATAGCTTTCATCGGATAAGCGATCGAGAGAGCATTTGCATTTGTAACAATGTGCCCTTCATCAAAGGTTGCGATTGTTGGTAAATCTTCCAAGTCTAATCGGGTCCACCTCTCATTATAAGTGGCCCCTGTGGTTTCGATAAAGGTATGCTTGATTCCCAGTAGAGCATCTGTTAATAGCGTGCCATTACTGTAGTTCACATAGGCGGGTCCTTGACGAACACCCATCGCTTCAAAGAATCGTTCCGTTTCCTTTTCAAAGGTGGATGAAAAATGAGATACGCCATACGTTGGAACTTGAAGGCTATCATTTTTCGAACGAAGAATCGTCTTCTCGCTACGATAGAATTCATTTTCTGCAGGGCGTAAACCGGTAGACCAGTTTGCTAATGACGATTGATACGCACTGAATTCAGAATTCATGACATATCCCAGTCTGGATAAGGTGATGATGCTGTTTAATAACAGTTCAATCACCACAAATGAAATTAGGAATTTGTGATGCGTTCTTTTACTGCGCCCGATTAAAATGAGACTATACAAGATTCCCATTGAGAGCCCGAAGCCGAGTGCTATTTGCCAACCTTGTAAGTAGTCTTGTGGAAAGAGAATAAATCCAATTCCAGCGCCTAATGCAAGGAAGAAATACACAAACGTCTCACGAATTCCAACAGCTGTTTTCTTCAGTGCCCATTGATAGCCAAGAAAGACCATCCAGAAGCTGAAGAGGAATGAGAAGCGGTATGAATACCAATTCGGTAGTTGGCCAGCATGCCATAATTTATCAAACATTTCAATGTTGAAACTGATAAGTAGGACAATCGTAATGAATATTGCGTAGAGACGTTGTGATAAAGCGATTTTTTTCTCTTTGAAATAACAAAGGAAACTGAATAGTGAAAGACTCCCTACAAAAATATTCGGATATCCTTTTTGCATCTCATGGAAGTCAAAACTACCGATAAAAAGTTTTGAAAGCATCAAGAGAGGATTGTATTCTGATTTAAAACTCCATGAAATCGTAGTCGCTGTCCCTTTACTTCCAAGCAGGCTATAAAAGGTTGGAAGGAGAATGACCATGATTAGTCCAACAGAAATCAGACTATAAAATACAAATCGGACAAATTGCTTTGCAAAGTTTTTCCAAGAAAAAGTGTCACTCGCCACTAAATAGGCATATGGAAAATAGAGGCCCAAGAAGATGCAAATCATATATCCGGTATAGTAATTGCTTAAAATAGTGATGGATAATGGAATCACATAATACAATGGGTTTCGATGTTTCAGTAGAGCATCTACTCCAAGAATAATGAGTGGAAGTCCGATAAGAGCATCCAACCACATCACGTTCAATTGATTGGCTGAAAGATAACCCATGAATCCATAAGAGAGTGCAAATAGCACTGCAGTCATGTTTCGTTGTTTGAATTTCACATCCAGCAAGACCGCAAAACTGACTGTACTTAAAACGAGTTTTAAGAAAATAAGGAGTGAAACACCCATTGCAATTTTAGAAGCGGGAATTACTAGAAATAGGAGATTAAATGGACTCATTAAATAGTATGCCCATAGACTCACCATTTCTCCGCCAATAGACTTCGAGAAGCTATAGAAGAAATGCTCAGGATGATGTAAGAGCGTATCCCTATAGTAACTAAAGAAGTCGACGTATTGTTGTCCAAGGTCGATTGTGAGCCATGTTCGATTTCCAAACGGGGTGATCGTAAAGAGCAGGAAAATCGTTAAAATCATCATCGATGGAATCAAAATACTAAGCGAATAATAAATCTTTTTAGTCATCATTTTTTGCATAGGGGACCTCCTTTCATAGTGCTACTGTTAGCATAGCATGGAAACGAGTAGCCTGCACGAAAAATTAGTCTTTAACGTAAAAAAATCTTAAACACTTATTTATCCTTTTTATACAGATTAGGGCGTGATTTATGGTATACTGTTATGAGTTACTAGATGTTATATGGAGTGTATTATGCTTACTAAAAAGAAAAATTAAAAACAGAAGAAGAAAAAAATCACATATTCCATTTCGATTGAATTTATTATTTTTTTAATTGTATTCTTTTCATTTATTGCCTTAATTAGCTGTTTGGCGTATATCCAATTAGTAAAAGGAGACGAGTTTGTTGCACTTGTACAACGTACAGAGACAACTACTGCTAAAAAATCAGTTCCTCGTGGGTCAATTTACGATAGCCAAGGACGTATTTTAGTGGGAAATAAACCAAAGCTCGCGATTAACTATACAAGACCTGCAGATGTTAAAGCCTCAACGATGTTAGAAATCGCTAAGAAATTAACGACATTGATTTCTGTGGATGCTTCTGAGTTAAAAGAACGTGACTTGAAAGATTACTGGGTAGCGACAAACCCTGATAAAGTCGATAGTCTTCTAACAGCAGACGAGAAGAAGAGAATTGCGAAAGAAAATCTCTCAACGAGTCAAACGTATGAAATGCAATTGGAACATATTCCTGCAGATGAACTAAATTATAGCGATGCCGAAAAACAAGTGATTGCTATTTTCACGAAGATGAATAGTGCGTATGCCTTATCAACAGTAACGTTGAAAAATGAAGGGGTCACAGAACAAGAAGTTGCTAAAATCAGTGAACGTCTTGGAGAGCTTCGCGGAGTCGATGTTGATTCTGACTGGGACCGTGAGTATCCAATGGGAGATATGCTAAAGACGATTCTTGGAACGGTATCCTCTGAAAAAACAGGGCTTCCTTCAGATAGAGTAAAATCGCTTCTTGAACAAGGATATTCGTTAAACGACCGTGTAGGAACGAGCTATTTAGAAGAGCAATACGAAACAGTATTGAGTGGAACAAAGACAGTCGTGAAGTCACAAACGAATACGAAGGGCGAAGTAGTCAATTCTACTGAAACTTATCCGGGTAAAGCTGGCTCAAATCTTATCTTAACGATTGATACTGAATTCCAAAAGAAAATTGAAGAGATTGCAACGAAGTCAGTCGAAGCGATGACGGATCCTGCCGCTGATCGTGTGTATATCGTTGTGATGAATCCAAAGAATGGGGACGTTCTTGGAATTACAGGGAAGAAGAAGAAATTTGACGCAAACTTTAATTCAACGGGTGTCGAAGATGATGCGCTTGGTGCCATCAATAACTCGTTTGGAATGGGGTCTGTTGTAAAACCAGCAACCGTTCTATCAGGGTATATGGATGGAGCCATCACGCTTGACGATAATACGATTGTCGATGAACCGATTGAATTCGAAGCCTCTAAACCAAAGAGTTCGTGGTTTAACCGTAATGGTAGAATTGAGTTAACAGACTTAGATGCCTTAGAACGTTCATCAAACGTTTATATGATTAAACTGGCGATGAGGATGGGTGGACAAACAACGTACGAAAAAGGCGGACGTTTAAATATTAATCTAAGCCTATTTGATAAGCTCCGTGAGTATTATGCACAGTTCGGGCTTGGTGTTCGTACAGGGATTGACCTTCCAAATGAAGGAAAAGGATACAATGGTGGTACAGCCGATGCCTTCTCAGCGCTTGACTTTGCGTTCGGTCAGTTTGACTTATACACACCGCTACAATTAGCACAATATATGTCTACCATTGCTAATGGTGGTACACGTATTGCCCCACGTTTAGTGAAAGAAATTCATGAAACAAGTCCAAGTGGTGGTATTGGTAATTTAGAAGATGTGGTACCAACAAAAATTATGAATTCGATTCAAGTGAGTAAAGAAATCTTGGATCATATTAAAGAAGGGCTATACCGTGTAACGCATGGTGAAAACGGAACTTCAGCAACAACCTTTAAGAATTATACACCAGTAGTTGCAGGTAAGACAGGAACTGCCGAAGCGTTCTATTCTGGACCAAATCCAGCATATAAAAATGAAGCCGTTGAAATTCAACATTCATCTCGTATGCGCCATATGATAATCCAGAAATCGTAGTAGCTGTTGTTGCACCATACTTCAAAGATGGTTCACCATCAGACTATGCGGCTAAAGTAGCTAAACAAGTTTATGATGCGTACTTTGCAAAAACAAATAGTTCTTCACAAACGAATGAAGCGACTGTAAACTCACAAATTCGACAACAACAAAATAACCGACGTTAAAAAGGAACTGAGTGGTCGTTGTGCCGCTCAGTTTTTTTGTCATTAAAGTTTAGTAAAATCAATTGTTGAAATGCTTAAAACCAATTATAATAAAGCAAAATGGAGGCGAAATTATGGACTTTACAGAAAAAACAATTCAACGAGATGTTAAATATTCAGGACGCATTTTTACGGTGACTCAAGATATCGTGGAATTACCAAATGGGAAAACTTCTACGAGAGACCTTGTATTCCATACCGGGGCAGTAGCAGTACTTGTCATTCGTGATGGAAAGATGTTACTCGTTCGACAATATCGAAAACCATTAGAAATGCATTTCTTAGAAATTCCAGCAGGGAAATTAGATTCGAAGGATGAAGTGCCTCTAGAAGCTGCCAAACGTGAATTAGAAGAAGAAACAAATCTTGTAGCAAGTGAATGGGTGAAGATGATGGAAATGGTCTCAACACCTGGATTCTGCGATGAGAAAATCACATTATTCCAAGCAAAAAATGTGACGGTCAAAGAAGATGCAAAACCTGCAGACGAAGATGAATTTGTTGAAATCTTATGGATGCCATTAGAAGAAGTAATGCAAAAAATCCAAGCAGGTGAAATTTCTGACGCGAAGACAATTATTGCCGCACAATATGCTTGGATGCATAAAGGAGAATAATCAATGCCAAATGAACCTTTATTAACGAGAAAATCGTATAAAGAGCAATTAGAAAAACAGAATAGAGAGTTAGAAGAATTAGAAGCACAGAAAGAGCGAAGAGACAGTCGTGGGAGGGCTTTTGAACGAGAAGAACAGTTGCATGCTGAACGTGAAGAAGAAAGCCTACAAGTACAACGTACGCCAAAAATCAGGACTCAGAAAAATACAATCATTTCTTAAACGTATGGCTTGTTTCAGTCGTGGTTCTATTAATTATTGTACTTATGATACAAATGTTTTTTTAAACATGGTTTAAAGACATAAAAAAATGATATAGTTATAGTTAAAAATGTATATAAAGAGGATTAATAAATGAAATTAAATAGAGGGATTAGAATAGCATTATGGGTTGTTCCATTTGTGCTGTTTTATGCGTATATTTGGCAAAAAGGCTTTGAGTATCCAGTCGTAGATGACATTATGATTAACCAAACGATTTTGTCGCAAGAAAATATGCTATTGCCCTATGTGGGAATTGGGTTGTCAACGTTACTCATTGCTGTACAAAAGATTTTTCATGGCTGGAATATTTACTTTATTTTTTTCTAGTATTATCCTATTGTGGAAGTATCAGTATTTTTAACGACTTTCTCTATAAGAAAAAAATTATATGTCTTGATTCCATTAACACTACTGATGCAATGTGTACTGATTAAGTATTTTTCATTTTCTGTAATTTCATACTTGGTAGCTTCGGCAGGGATTTTTACTTTTGTTTAACCAGTCTCTAGTAATGGGAATATTGACAGTAGCAATAGGGAATCTCAATAAGACCACAAATTGCCTCTAGTTTAATCGATGTTAGTTTTACCATTTTTTTACTTTATGAGATTCTAAAGAACAAGAAATGGAAAGAAATGCTGATTCTTATAGGAATCGTATTCTCTATTAATGTATCAAATAAAGTGTATTCTATGACTCGAACAGATGTACAAGAATACCTTAAGTGGAATGAATTAAGTACTAATTTACGAGATTTCCCTGAAATTAACTATGAAAAACATCGTGAAGAATTTGAAAAGCTCGGAATTAGTGAGAACGACTTGCAAGTATCTACTTATTGGCTTTTTGCTGAGAAGAAGGCTTTAAATAATGAGATGCTGGAAAAAATCCAGTCAGTTCGTTCCATTACGGAGAAGTATTCTTTTGATATTCCTCAGTTTATCAATGATTATTTTTCAAAATGCTATCCTAGTAGCCTATCTCATAGTATTTGCAATATGGTTCATTATTTTTAAACCTAAAAAAATATTTGGGCTTAGTTATTACCACTGATGCCATTCATTTTAATTGGTGCTCTTTTTGTCAGACAAAGAGTAGTAGAGAGAGTGTACTTACCATTGATGGTCTCATTTTTAATGTTCTTTTTAATTTATGCACCAGAATTTTATGAGAAGAGACAATGGTTCAAAAAGAAAGTTGTTTTTTTATGTGTCCAAGGAATTTTACTCATTGTAGGATATAAATGGCTAGAATTTATGAATCAAGAATGGTATTGGTTCCCTACTATTAATGATTCGATGAACTTGACCTATCATCAAGTTGTTGAACAACATCCAGATCAACTAATTATTTTTGGTGGGTATGGAACACTAGTAAATGCTCAACCGTCACTTTCAACGTTTCGAATTCGTCCGAATCAAGTTGTATCCAATACAACGACACTAGGTAATTGGCAGACATTTTCACCACATTACACGAACTTACTAAAACAATATCATATTGAAGATACAGATAATTTATTATCTTCGGCAGTTAATAATGATGAAGTGATTTTTCTTTTGGTATAAAGACTCTGGAAGTATGAATCGTATTATTACAATCTTTAAAGAACATTATCAAAAGACGGTGCACTTTTGAAGAAATTGAAAAAGTTGATTCTGAAATGAGTATCTTTAAGCTTAAAGCAGATTAAGGAGGAAAACATGAAAAAGCGAATTGGATATATTGATATGGCGAAAAGGATTAGCTATTATTTTAGTCATTATTGGTCATATATCCTTCACGCCAGGTGCTGGAAAAAACAATTTCTATCTATTTCATATTCCTTTGTTTTTTTCTTCTTGTCTGGTTTTACATTTTCGATTGATAAGTATACGAACTTTTACTAGCTTTTTCTGGAATAAATTTAAAGGGATTGTTGTTCCATTCTTTCTAATGAATGGTTTTGTGTTTTTAGTACAACTCTTTATTTTATATCCCTGATCAAGTCTTAAGTTTCAATCTGATTCATTTTTCAAAACAATTGCTCTTCTCGGATAGATTGCATATTTATTTCCAATTATGGTTTTTAAATGTTTTGTTTTTTTATCTGAAATTGTATGTTATTTTGTTTTTAAAATATGCACGAAATAGAAACTTGCAAATAGGTGTTGCAATTCTCTTAGGATGCCTAGTCTTTGTGGGACAAAAAGCTTATGAGGCTAACTGGTATTTAATTTGGAACTGGGATTTAGTTCCAGTAGCAACCATTTTTATTTTGTTAGGAGTTCTTACAAGAAGACATTTAACAGAGCTAGAAAAGTACCTAACGCTTAAATTTTTACCGATTGCTACAGTTATCAGTATTGCAGTAGGGTTACTAAACTATAAACTAAGTGACTACAGAGTAGATTTATATTACCAACAAATTGGCAACCATTTATTATTTTATATTTCTGCAATTGCAGGAATCTGGGCTACAATTACTTTGTTCAAAGTAATTCCAGAAGCAGAGTGGTTTAAATCCATTGGTAAAAAGACCTTAATTTATTATGGTGTACATTCACCAATTGTTCTTGTGCTTGCTGAAAAATTAGTAGCTCAATTAGCAGCTAAATATACGGGCATATTTGTTAACGGATATGTTTCAGCGGCCCTCACAACAGTTTTAGCTGTTTTGGGATGTGAAATCATTGTACAGATTTTCAGAGGGACCAATTTTCCTTTTGGTTTAAAAATGATAGGAGAGAAGAATGAACAGAAATAATCCAATTTTATATATTGTTATTCCTTGTTATAACGAAGAAAAAGTATTACCTCATACGAATCCAATGTTTATTGAGAAGATTGAATCTTTAATCAATAGTGGACAAGTGCATCCAAACAGTAAAGTGATGTATGTCAATGATGGTAGTAAAGATAAAACATGGGAATTGATTCAACAATATGCAAAAGAGAATAGTCATGTTGTTGGGATTGCACAAAGCAGAAACCGTGGACACCAAAGTAGTGTTTTAGCAGGGATGGAAGAAGCAGCGAAATTTGCAGATATCGTTATTACGATTGATGCAGATGGCCAGGATGATATCAACTGTATGGATAAAATGGTGGCTGAATATAAAGATGGTTCAGAGATTGTATACGGCGTTCGTGACAATCGTGAAACCGACTCTGCATTTAAGAGAATTACAGCTGAAGGATTCTATAAAGTGATGCATCTTTTTGGAGCTGACGTTGTCTTCAATCATGCGGACTATCGTCTTGTTTCTAAACGTTTTATTCAAGAATTAAAGAAATTCAAAGAGGTGAACTTATTCCTTCGTGGGATTATGCCGCTTGTAGGCTTTAAGTATTCCTATGTGACTTACAAACGTCATGAACGAATTGCTGGAGAAAGTCACTATCCATTATCAAAAATGCTTGGATTAGCAATTGATGGGATTACAAGTCTTTCGATTAAACCGATTCGTATCATTACTGCAATCGGAGTCTTAACTTCATTCTTCAGTTTTGCTCTGATTATTTGGGTTCTTTGGGCTAAGTTCTCGAATAACTCTGTTGCTGGTTGGGCAAGTACATATGCCATTGTAAGTCTACTTGGTGGTGTACAATTAATCAGTCTTGGCGTTATCGGTGAATATATCGGTAAGATTTATTTAGAAGCCAAAGAGCGTCCTCGATATATTATTGGGGAACGTACCTATGATGAAAATGAATAGTTTTCCTTTTCATTTTCACGGCATTATGATAGGATAAAGCATATATAGAAAACACATTGATGGAAAAGGGTTTTTAACAAAGCTTTTCAGGGAGGAAGATCCGGACTGCAAGTCTTCCAAGTAACGTTTCAAACTTTTCACTTCCGGAGTGACCATTGGGATTCACTGATGAATAATGGTTCGGGTCGCCCCCGTTAACAGCGTCCAAGTGTCTTGAGCAGGTCTCAAGGAACAAGGGTGGTACCGCGAAATTTCGTCCCTTATAGTCTGTTGGCTATAAGGGATTTTTATTTTTATAAGGAGGAATACAATGAATTTAGAAGAAATGAAAGTACAATTTGATACGATTCGTAAAGATGTGCTTGCTTCGTTAGAAGAAGTGAAAACATTAAAAGAGCTTGATCAAATTCGTGTACAACAATTAGGAAAAAAAGGACCAATTACAGAAGTTCTTAAAAACATTAAAAACTTAGCCAACGAAGAGAAACCAAAAGTGGGGGCTCTTGCCAATGAATTACGTTCTGTCTTAGAAGAAAAAATCGCTTCTGTTAAAGAAGTATTAGAGGCAAAAGCGCTAGAAGAAGCGTTGCAATCTGAAACGATTGACGTCACAATGCCAGGCCGTCCAATAGAACGCGGAACTGCGCACGTATTAGCGCACGTTCAAGACCAAGTGGAAGATTTCTTCATCGGCCTTGGATACCAAGTCGTAGAAGGCCCAGAAGTGGAATCCGACCACTACAACTTCGAGATGATGAACTTGCCAAAAGATCACCCAGCGCGTGATATGCAAGATACATTCTACATCACTCCTGAGTACTTACTTCGTACACAAACTTCTCCAGTACAAGCTCGTACAATGGAAAAACATGACTTTACAAAAGGTCCATTGAAGATGTTAAGTCCGGGTCGTGTATTCCGTCGTGATAACGATGATGCGACTCACTCACATCAGTTCTATCAAATCGAAGGTCTTGTGATCGATAAACACATTACGATGTCAGACTTAAAAGGGACTCTTGCCGCATTTGCCAAAGAAATGTTCGGGGAAGACCGTGAAGTGCGTCTTCGTCCAAGTTATTTCCCATTCACTGAGCCATCTCTAGAAGTGGATATTAGCTGCTTCAAATGTGGTGGCGAAGGCTGTTCTGTATGTAAAGGAACAGGTTGGATTGAAGTATTAGGTAGTGGTATGGTGCATCCAAACGTGCTTGAAGCTGCTGGTGTGGATTCAACTGTTTACGGTGGATTTGCCTTCGGATTAGGTCAAGACCGTATTGCCATGTTGAAATATGGTATTGAAGATATTCGTTCATTATATACAAACGATGTGCGTTTCTTAAGCCAATTTACGAAAGAATCATAAGAGGAGGAAGAACATGAAATTATCATACGAATGGTTAAATGAATATATTGATTTATCACAAATCACTCCTCAAGAATTAGGAGAAAAATGTCTCGTACAGGAATCGAAGTCGATAGCGTAACGGTTCCAGGCGAAGGCTTAAAAGGACTAGTGGTTGGTTTAGCAACAGAAGTCGTTGACCACCCAGATTCAGACCACTTACACGTTGTTACAGTTGAAGTAGGAGCTGACGAGCCGCTTCAAATCGTATGTGGGGCTCCAAATATCGCAGCAGGTCAAAAGATTATTGTGGCGACTCACGGTGCACGCATTGCGGGCGGTCATAAAATTAAACGTGGAAAATTACGTGGCGTAGAATCTCAAGGAATGATTTGTTCATTGCAAGAAATCGGTGTGCCAAGTAACTTAGTACCAAAAGAATACGAAGATGGAATTTACGTCTTCACAGATGACAGCATTGAAGTGGGAAGCGACGCCGTTCACGCATTAGCGCTTGATTCAGCGATTGTGGAACTCGACATCACTGCGAACCGTTCTGACGCTTTAAGCATGCGCGGTTCTGTTCACGAAATTGGTGCGATTTACAACTTGAAGAACAATTTAGAACCAGATGCGTTCGAAAAAGGAACTTCTTCTGAAATTCCAGGCGTTGTTACAGTTTCTGTAGAAACGAAGCAGATGCTCCTGCATACCACGCATTCTTAATCGAAGGCGTTAAAGTGGCTCCAAGTCCACAATGGTTGCAAAACCGTTTAATCGCAGCTGGTGTTCGTCCAATCAATAATTTAGTGGACGTAACAAACTACATCTTAATGGAATACGGTCAACCGCTTCATGCATTTGACTATGATAAATTACCTGAAAAAGCCATCCATGTTCGTCGCGCAACTGAAGGCGAAACATTAGTGACTTTAGATGGGGAAGAACGTACACTAGAAAACGAAATCGTGATTACTTCAGGTGGCAAACCTGTTGCATTAGCTGGGGTAATGGGTGGTTTAGACACTGAAATCTCTGACGAGACAACAACAGTCTTATTAGAAGCAGCCTTATTCGATCCTAAAGCGGTTCGTCTAGCGTCACAAAAACATAACTTACGTAGCGAATCAAGTGTCCGTTTTGAAAAAGGCATTAACAAAGCAACCATCGTTCAAGCCGGAAAACGCGCTGCAGCATTAATTGCTAAGCTTGGTGGCGGAACAGTGAAAGAGGCCTTTGCTTCTGCACAAAGCTATGATTTAGAATTACCAGTTGTAAGCATCACTCTAGAACGCTTAAATCATGTTTTAGGAACAAGCTTAACACTAGATGAAGTGAAACAAGTATTTGCTCAATTAGAATATCCAACAACTGTAGAAGGAACACGTTTCGACGTGACAATCCCTGCATGGAGATTTGATATTTCTATCGAAGCAGACTTAGTGGAAGAAGTGGGACGTATTTACGGATACGATAAGATTCCTGCGACATTACCAACAACTGAAAGTACAGTAGGTGGCTTAACAGATAAACAACGCTTCATCCGTTACACACGTCAATTCATGCAAGGGGCTGGGCTTTCAACAAGCTTACACTTATGCTTTAACAACACCAGAGAAATCAAAATGGTTTACGAAGAAAGACGCAACAAGCGTGCGTTTAAGCTGGCCAATGAGTGAAGATCGTAGCGAATTACGTCAATCACTATTACCAAGTTTATTAGAAGCCGTTCAATACAATGTGGCTCGTTCACAAAACAACGTGAAATTATTCGAAGCAGGCCGTGTTTTCAAATTAGGGACTGCTGGAAGTGAAGATTTCATCGAGAACGAAGTCATTGCGGGGATTTTAACAGGAGACGTGACTAGTGCGAACTGGAACCATAAAGCAGAGAAAGTGGATTTCTATGTGGTAAAAGGAATTCTAGAAGCATACTTCGCGCAACTTGACTGCTTAGATCGCGTCCGCTTCGAACCTTTAACAGACATCGAAGAATTACACCCAGGACAAACAGCGCGCATTCTTTTAGACGGAGAAGCGATTGGTTTAATCGGTAAAGTTCATCCAACCGTTCAAAAAGCATTAGACTTACAAGACACATTCGTCTTCGAGTTAGATGTGGAACCATTACTTGAGGCTAACTTACAAGAAGCGGTGATTCAATCTGTTGCGAAATATCCAAGCATGACGCGCGATATCGCTATCTAGCACCAACTTCATTGACACATGCTGAGTTAGTGGATATCATCCGTGCAAATGCGGGTGAGTTCTTATCGAAAGTAACGTTATTCGACGTTTATAAAGGGGAACACGTGCCAGAAGGATTCCAATCATTAGCGTATTCATTATTGTTTGTGAACCGCAATGCGACGTTGGAGGAGGATGTTATTAAGTCCGCCATGACTCGCGTAGAAGAAGCATTAGTTGCTTTAGAAAACGTATCTATTCGATAAAATAAAGTAAGTACGAAGATTATTTTATGTAGTACTATAAAAAACTTAGATTACCTTCGGTTATCTTCATAATAACGATAATAGCTGTACCAGATTGAGCCAA
>BNJU01002370.1_pt1 | contig 100544 bp, 101 predicted proteins | sample 8539281 | NCBI WGS metagenome assembly BNJU01 (sample SAMD00202456, study PRJDB9452) | human saliva metagenome | isolation source: human saliva | place: Japan | reverse complement strand
GAGCGGTGCTCATCCCCTGAGCTACGAGGGCGTGACATGTTGTCCGCGCCCACTGTAGCAAAGTGCGCGCACCGCTGCCCTGCATCGCCATGCGGAGAGGCTCACCCCGGCGGACATTCGCCCCCACACGCGCACGAGGCCGGGGTACCCACACGGGCACCCCGGCCTCGTGACCGTATGCGGTTAGCGGCGCTCCCATTCGGTGTGCACGGCCGTGCCCGCATCCCCGAGGTGGGCGGAGGGAACGATCATGACCGGGCAGGTCGAGTGACCGAGCACCGTCTGCGACGTCGAGCCGAGGAGCACGCCTGCAAGCCCTCCGCGCCCGCGGGTGCCGACGACGACCAGGTCGACCGCGGTGGAGAACTCGATGAGCAGGGATGCCGCAGAGCCATCGAGGGCGTGGCGGGAGACGTGCATGTCCTCCCGTCCAGGGCAGCGGCGATCGCGGCGTCCATTCCCTCGCGGACCTGAGCAAGCAGAGCCGAGTGATCAACACCCGTGGGGGTCCACGTCATGACGGACGGGCCCACCGCGATCGGCACGGCGGACACCGCAGTCAGGCGGGCATCCCACAGGCGCGCCTCGCCGATCGCGCGCTTGAGTGCGCACGACGGCTGATCGGTGCCGTCGATGCCGACGACGATGCGCTCGACGGGCGTGAACTTCTTACCCGAGGTGTGGCGGGGGACGACGACAACGGGACACTTCGAGTGGGCGGGCAGGGCGGAGGAGACCGTCCCCAAGAGGCGATCGGCGAATCCGCCACCGCCGCGAGAACCGACGACGATCATGTCCACCTCGGCGGAAAAATCGATGAGGACCCCCGCAGGGTCGCCGGGCTCAGTCGAGCCGGAGACGTGCGCCGCTCCGCGTTCGCGAGCCAGGGCCTTCGCCTCCTCGACAACCTGCTCGGCGCCCGCCTTCAGGGCCTCATCGTCGAGGACGGCGTATCCACCGTCCAAGGCAGCAGCAGAGTACGAGGCCAGCGCGTAGGTACACAGGCAATGGATGCGCGCTCCGGTGCGCGCGCCGCGATCAGCGGCCCATTTGACGGCGGCAAGGCTCTCCGTCGAGCCATCGACACCGACCAGAATGACTTCGGTAGAACTCATGATGTCCTCCTCGTGGTGGCAGTCACTTATATTGTGCCGCATTTTAACGATCCGCGAAAGCCCAACCCGAGCACAAACTAACGATCCCCGCAGCCCGTGGGGGCTGCGGGGATCGTTAGCTGTCTATCGCAGGCTCAGTAGCGCACGTAGGTGGCGCCAGCGCGGACCGGCGAGATCTGGGAGAGACGGCCGGGCACCGTGGCTTCGACCATCTGGCCGCCGCCGATGTAGATGGCGACGTGGCCGGGGTAGGACACGATGTCGCCGGGCTGCGGGTCGGACACGATGGTGCCGCCAGCGGCCTGAGCGGACGAGGAGTGCGGCAGGTTGATGCCGGCAGCCGCGTACGCGTACTTGACCAGGCCGGAGCAGTCGAGGCCACCGAGGCTCTCGCCACCGTAGACGTAGGGGATACCGGTCAGGCCGAGGGCGACGGAGACGATGTCGCCGCCAGCTGCGTTCACGGCGGCCTGACGGGCGGAGGTGTCAGAGGTCGCGTCGGAGCGGGTCTCCGAGCGGGAGGCGGCCGAGTCGGACTGATCGGCGGCGGGGGTTGCGGTGCCGGGAACCGCCGCAGGTGCCTCGGCGGTCGCGGATGCGGTAACGTCCTCTTCGGCGGTCCACTCGATGTCCGGAACCTCAACGGTGGTCACGTCATCGACGGCAACGGTCGTCGTGTTGAGGTCAGCGCTCTGCGGCTCAGACTGGGGGTCGCCGGGGCGGCGTTCGCAACGCCGGCGGCAATCGCGGTCAGCGCAACACCGGCGGCCGACGCGAAAGCGATCGGACGAGCAGCACCGGAAACGTTCATGCCCTCGACCACGGAATCGGTCAGCGGGCGACGTGCCATGCGGTGACGCGGAGCAGGCTTAATAGTCTTCACTCATGTTCTCCCTGTTTCCCTGCGAGGTTAGCTGTCGGGTTCGGACGGGAGGTCCGGCTCGGCGTGCGAGCTTTCACCCCAAGGCTCAAGGAGCCATATCTGGGTTCCCCGCGTGAGACGGTATTTCCGCTCCATTCGTCGTCTCACTTCGGGTTCCGAATGGGCGGGTGGTCTGATGACCGATGTCAACTATACCGTGTCCAACCGGTAAATGTCACGTTCTGATAACAGTGACTACCCTCACCGTTACCAGAACGTGACATTTGTACCCCGGGATCCCAGGAAAAACTCACCTCTCACACGCGTTTTCGCGATTCAAGACACACCCGCAGAGGACAAAAGCCGGGGCTTGTCGCCCCGGCCTCGTCGTTTCTCAGCGCTCACCACCCCGCACGAAAAGGTGCGCAGCCAGAGCCATCGGGATCGTCAGGTACCCACGAACCTCGCCGGCCTCGTCGAGGGAGGCCACGCGCACGACATCACCGTGCGCCGAGAGCCCCACGCGAGCACCCGGACGCAGGCCCAGCTCATCGAAGGAAGCCAGCAGCTCCGCGTCCGCCTGAATCGGCTCGCCGATGCGCGCCAGCGTGAGGGCGCCTGCCTCGAGCGAACGCACCGCGAGCTCGGCAGAATAAGCCCCTCGATCTGCTCACAGCCGGGCATGGGATTGCCGTAGGGGTCCACACACGTATTGCTGAGCAGCTCCTCCAGGCGCGCCTCGACGGCGTCACTCATCACGTGTTCCCAGCGGCACGCCTCGTCGTGCACCTGCGCCCATTCCATGCCGATCACGTCGAGGAGGAGGCGCTCCGCCAGGCGATGCTTACGCAGCACCTCGGTCGCGTGCGCACGGCCGGCCTCAGTCAGCTCAAGGCGGCGATCACCCATCACGTGCAGCAGACCGTCACGCTCCATGCGCGCGACCGTCTGCGAAACCGTCGGGCCGGAATGCCCCAGGCGGTCGACGATGCGCGCACGCAGGGGGGTGACCCCGTCCTCCTCGAGCTCGAGGATGGTCTTGAGGTACATCTCGGTGGTGTCGATCAGGTCTGCCACGTCGGCCTCCTTCATCAGGCAGGTAATAAACACAGAATAGGGTCACCTTCCTTCTGACATGCGGAACGACGCGTTAGTGGGGAAAAACAGGCGTGTCGGAGTGTGCCCCCTCACGATAATTCGATTAATGAACGTGATGGAAATACCCAGCCCGAAAAGACTAGGCTGTTGCTATGGTGGCTTTCCCCGACATTCCCCAGGCCCTCCTTCCCTCAGACGGACGCTTCGGCTGCGGCCCCTCCAAGGTGCGCGCCGCGCAGATCGAGGCGCTGTCCTCTCCGCTCCTCATGGGCACCTCCCACCGCGCAGCGCCCGTGCGAGGCGTGGTCGCCTCACTGAAGGAAGGACTACGCACCCTCCTGTCAGTCCCCGACGACTACGAGATCGTCCTGGGCAACGGGGGTGCCTCCGCTTTCTGGGACGTGGCCTGCGCGTGCCTCATCTCCTCTCGCGCGGCCTTCGGTTCCTGGGGCGCGTTCGGCGCGAAATTCGCCTCCGAAGCGGCACACGCCCCGCACCTGGCTAGCCCCCTCATTGACGAGGCCGCACATGGTTCTCTCGCCACCGTGTCCCCGCGCGAGACATCAGAGGGCATCGACGTCTACGCCTACCCCCACAACGAGACCTCCACCGGCGTCGCCTCCCCCGTCTACCGAGTCGAGGCTCCCGGCGCGCTCACCCTCGTGGACGGCACGTCGATCGCGGGAGCCGCACCCGTCGACCTGACCCGCGTCGACGCCTACTACTTCTCCCTGCAAAAGGCCCTCGGATCCGACGGCGGCCTGTGGATCGCGGTCCTCTCCCCCGCCGCCGTCGAGCGCGCCCGCCGCATCGAGGACAGCTCCGACGGGCGATGGGTCCCACAGTTCCTGTCCCTGTCCGCAGCCATCGACAACTCGCGCAAGGACCAAACGCTCAACACTCCCGCGCTCGCAACGATTGTCATGGCGGAACGCCAGGTGCGCTGGCTCTCGAGCGCGGCGGGCATGGATGAGGTGAGCGCCCACTGCGCCCAGGCCTCGTCCCTCATCTACGACTGGGCCGAGGCGAACCTGGCCGTGCGCCCCTTCGTCGAGAATCCGACCTGGCGCTCCCCCGTGACCGCCACAATCGAGATCGACGAGGCCGTGAGCGCATCCGAGCTGGTCGCCCACCTGCGCGCGCGGGGGATCGTCGACATCGGCGCCTACCGCGGCGTGGGAGTCAACCAGCTACGCATCGGCACGTGGCCGAGCGTTGAGATCGAGGACGTGGAGGCGCTCCTCGCCCTGCATCGACTACCGCCTGGAGCGCGTGCTCAGTTCCCTCGCCGGGCGCCGATCAGAGCGGGCCGACCGAGCGCCGCGGCGCGTCCACGGAGGAATCCGCCTCGATGCCCACCCACGGGAACGAGGGGCGGCGCACGACGCGGCCCTTCCAGTGGATCATCGCCCACGCCCCGCAGATGAACGCGATGCCGAGGGAGGCGATACCGCCGACCAGGATCGACCAACGCGCGCCAAACGTCGTGCCCACCCAGCCGACGAGCGGCGATCCGATCGGCGTCGCACCCAGGAAAAACGAGCGAATACAGGGCCATGACGCGCCCGCGCTTATCCGGGATCGGTGCGCGTCTGCACCAGGGCGTTCGCGCTCGTGTTCATCGTCAGCATGCCGAAACCCGTGGGGATCGACAGGAGGGCAAACCACCAGTAGGGAGGGGCGACAGAGCCAGGAGGATCTCGGCGGTCCCTGCAGAAGGCGGCACCCATGAGAATCGTGCGCAGGCGAGGAGCGCGGCGCGCGCCCCGTGGATCCGAGAATCGAACCGAAGGCCATGAACGTCGAGAGGATGCCGAAAGGAGCCGGCGGTCTTTACCGAAGACCGTCGTCGCCATGAGGGCGCTCGTCATCTGAAAGTTCATGCCCAGCGCGCTCACGACAAAGATCAGCGCCAGGATGATGCGAATGTCGGTGCGGCTGTGCACGTAGACGACGGACTCGCGCAGCTGCCCGGGGCGCGCGGCACGAGGGTGCGCGGGATAGAGCTGGTCGCCGCGCATGAGGGCCAGCGCGATGACGGGGCCATGAACATCACCGCATCGATAAGAAAGACCGGGCCGATCCCCCACCAGTCGATGAAGAAGCCTCGCGGAGGCCGGGCCGATCAGGCGCGCGGTATGGAAGGCGGTGGCGTTCAGGGCGACGGCGTTCGCCATCTTCCGTGAGGGCACGAGCTCACCCACGAAAGGCCTGGCGCGCCGGGGGTATCGACGGCGGAGATCGTGCCCGAGATGAACGCCAGGATGTACTGGTGCCAGAGCTCGCCCGTCCCCGTCAGGACGACGATGCCGATGATGAGGGAGACGAGGCCGACGCCCGATCTGCGTGCACTGCAGGAGGCGGCGCCCGGGATGCGGTCCGCGAGGACCCCGCCCACGCGGAGAAACAGGATGATCGGGGAAGGAACTGGAGCGCCGTCACGAGGCCCAACCTGCGAGGCGTCGTGATCGGTGAGAACCGTCAGCACGTACCAGTCCTGGGCGACGCGCTGGAGCCACACGCCCGTCGACGCAATGAGCGAGGCGACGAACCAGTACCGGTAGTTCACGTAGCGCATGGATGCAAACGTTGCCGACATGCCGTTCCTCCCTCTCACTTCACGCACCGAACGAGGCCGGGGCTGGCGGCGCTGACCGCCCTCATCGGTGCATCTTCCCAGATACGACCGCCCCGCCGGAGAAAGGCTCCGGCGGGGCGGGAAGGGCGTGAAGCGTGACGAATCAGCCGACGCCGAGGAGGCGCTGGATCGGGCCCATCAGGAAGTAGATGATGAACAGACCGGCGACCAGCCACATGAGCGGGTGCACCTTGGCGGCCTTGCCCTTGACGAGCTGGATGACCGCGTAGGTCACGAAGCCCACGCCGATGCCGACGGACACGGAGTAACCGAAGGGCATGAAGGCGATCGTCATGAAGGCGGGGATCGCAACCTCCGGCGAATCCCAGTCGATGCCGGTCACCTGGGTCATCATGAGGAAGCCGACGAACACGAGGGCCGTGGAGGCGGCCTCGGTCGGGACCAGCTCAACGAGGGGCGCCAGGAAGGTCGACAGCAGGAACAGGATGCCGGTGACCACGGAGGCCAGGCCGGTACGAGCACCCTCGGCCACGCCCGAGGCGGACTCGACGTAGGAGGTGTTCGAGGAGACGCCGCCGACGCCGCCGGCCACCGCGGCCAGGGAGTCGACGATCAGGATCTGGCGGGTCTTGGGCGGGTTGCCGTCCTTGTCAAGCAGGTTACCCTCGGCGCCGACAGCCACCATGGTGCCCATCGTGTCGAAGAAGTCCGCGAGCATGAGCGAGAAGACCAGCAGGATCACGGAGACGACGCCGAGCTTGCCGAAGCCGCCGAAGAGATCCACCTTGCCGAGCGTGTCGAACACGGGAACCGCGATCGGGGAGCCCTTGAGCTCGGGGACGGTCTGGCCCCAGCCGGTCGGGTTCGTGTCGGAGATGCGATCGATGTGGGCGAAGGCCTGAACGATGACGGGCGAGGATCGTGGAGGCGATGATCGAGATCAGCACCGCGCCCTTCACCTTGCGCACGTAGAGGATCATCATGAGGAACAGGCCGAACACGAAGACGAGGGCCGGCCAGCCGTCGAGCGAGCCCGAGATGCCGAACTGGACGGGGGTCGCGCCGGCGCGCACGATGCCCGCGTTCACGAGGCCGATGAGGGCGACGAAGAGGCCCAGGCCCACCGTGATGGCGGTCTTGAGGGCGGCGGGGAACGGCACGGAAAAACGGCCTCACGGAAAGCCCGTGAGGACGAGCAGGAAGATGAGGATGCCTTCCCAGGCGATGATGCCCATGGCCTCGCCGTAGCTGAGGCCGGCACCGAGGACGAGCGTGAAGGCGACGACCGCGTTGAGGCCAAGGCCTGCGGCGAGCGCCAGCGGGTAGTTCGCGACAACACCCATGAGGATCGTCATGATGCCCGCGACGAGCGCGGTACCGGCGGCGATGCCCTGGGTCGTAATGGAGCCGTCTTTCGGGAACGGCGTTACCCAGGATCGCCGGGTTGACGACCAGGATGTATGCCATCGCGAAGAAGGTGACAATTCCACCGCGGATTTCGTGACTGATCGTCGAGCCGCGCTTGGAGATCTGGAAGAACGAATCAAGTGACTGTGCGAAGCCGCCGTGGGATGGGGCGGTCTTTTTCTTGTGTGCTCACCGGATAATCGTGCCTGCTCGGGGGCCAGCATGCAAACAAACTCGCCATATGCCCACTTGCTGAGAAAGCACCCGGGACTCAGTCCCGGGTGCTTTCTGTCAGTTTTTAGCGGAAGGAAACGTCAGCCTTCCTGTTCCTCACCCGTCGGGGCCTCGGCCTGGGCGGACGTCACTTCGGCGACCGCGGCCTCGTCCTTCTTCGCCTCGTCCGATGCGCGCGGCATCGGCTCGGCGTCGAGCGCCCCCTCGTTGACGCGCGAGGGACGCACGGGCCACGCGGTGCCGTTCTTGGGAACGTCGGTCTCCGAGTGAGAACCGCACGTGTGATCCAGTGAGACCACAGCGCCGTCGTCGGTCGCCCACTCGTTCGCACACACGCCAAACATCGTGCGCATGTCGCCGCCCATCTTCACGAGGAATCCACACGTCGAGCACGTGTTACGCGGGCGACGCCCGGACTTCGGGCCGCGCTCCGACTCGTACCAGCGCTTCGCGGCCTGGCTGTGCCCTTCCGGCGAGAGGACGCGCACCCTCCCTAAGCCGAGCTCTCGCACGACCGGCAGGTCCGGGTCCACGCTCGTGTCCTCGAAGCTCTGCACGAGACGCTCATCGTCCGCCTTGTACGGCAGGACATCGTCGCGAGAAATATCCGAGGGACGCAGGCGATCCTCCCACGGAACCCACTCGGGGGCCAGAAGCGCACCCTCACGAGGGGTCATATCGACTTCACACACGGTGGCGACGCGTCCGCGCGGCACGCGGGCAACGGTCACGGCCCAGCACCAGCCCACGTAACCCGCGTCGGTCGACGCGAAGTAGTGGGTAGCCAGGCGCTCCGACACCATCTCGAATCCGACGTGCTCGCCGACGGGACGCGGGTGCGCGACGGCCTCGGCACCGGCGCGCGCGACGTCGACGGCGGCCTCGAGGACGGCGTCCTTCTTCACTGCCCGCAGGCGGGCACTAGTCTTAGGCATCAAATTCCTCTGCGACGGCGCGCAGCACCTTCGCGATCTTGGTCGCGTTGTCCGGGTAGGAACCGCGGCGCAGCGCGGCGCTCGACGAGTCGAGGAGCTTGATCAGGTCCTCGACGACGGGCACCATCGCCTGCGGCTTGCGGCGCTTGGCTCGGGCAACGGAAGCTGTCTCCTTGAGGAAACGCACGCTCAGAGCCTGCGGTCCCTTTCGTCCGTCGGCCACCGAATACTCCACGCGAGCACCCACTCGCGGGTTGGCGTGGTCGGCCGGCAGCGCGGACGAGTGGAGGAAGACATCAGCGCCGTCATCTCCCGCAATGAAGCCAAAACCGCGATCTGCGTCGAAGAACCTCACTTTACCGGTGGGCATGGTCCCCTCCTTCTCTCAATAGATAGTCTGAAAGCCCCTATGGGCTCTCCCTATCATAGGGCCCTCTTCCTCCGCGCGCGGGAAAGCGGCCGACGCCTGTAGCGAACAGCACCGCTACCCCCATTCCGTCTGAGCTTTCGCGTAGACTGACCCCACGGAAACAACCACCGATGCCGCGGTGCATCACACGCTAGACGCACACGGCGCACATGGTGTATGTTGACCTGTTCGCCACATCGCAGGAGGCCCCCGTGACACGAATCCGCCGTTTCAGCCTCATCGCTGTTCTGACAGCGATACTGCTTGCGCTGGGCCTTCCCGCGCTCGCAGCGTCGCCCATGTCCATCAGCGATTCGGTCACCGATCCCGACGGCTGGCTTGCCAGCGCCGACCGCTCATCCATCGAGTCCTCGACGAGCAGGGCCGCCTCCTCGGGCAAACCCGTCAAAGTCGTCGTGGTCGCCAACTTCTCGGGCACGGACGCAGACTCCTGGTGCAAGCAGACCGTCGAGCGCTCCTCCCTGGCCAACGGCACCGTCGTCTACGTCATCGCATACTCGCAGCGCCGTGACGCGGCATGTTCCTACAACGGCCCCTCGAGTTCCTCTCTCCAGAGCGCCGTGCGCGCATCCGAGGGCCAGTTGACGCCCAATCCTCTGACCTCTTCCGCGGTCGCCAACGGTGTCAACGCATTCGTCAATACCCTCGTGAGCGGTACGTCCAGTTCGGGTTCCAGTTCCACGGGCTCGAGTTACTCGAGCAACGCCGGCGCGACCAACGACGACACCGGATCACTTTTCGGCATATTCGTCATGTTCCTGCTGCTCGTGGGTGGCGTCATTGCCGTCGCCATCGGAGTTGCGCGCTCGTCGCGTCGCAACAGGCTCGCGGCCCAGCAGGCCGCACAGGTCGATGCCGAGAGCGCGGCGCGTGCCGCTCAGGAAGCGAATCGACAACTCCTGTCCGCAGACGAGCAGGTGCGTACCGCGACGGACGAACTCAACTACGCGCGCGCGCAATTCGGCCTGAGCTCCACGGACGAATTCGCCCGAGCCATCGAAGCCGGGAAGGCGGCGGTCTCGCGCGGCTTCAGCGCCCAGGGGCAGATGAACTCCGCGACCCTGCCCGCCGAACAGCTCCGCCTGGCCACCGCGATCATGCGGGATCTGGGTGCCAACATGAACCCGCTCAGCGCCATCCAGGCGTCGTTCGCAACGAAGCGCGCCGAGCAGGCCTCGCTCCCCGAACGAATCGCCGAGGCCCGCGAGCGCCTCGCGGAGGAGCTGACGGATCTGGAGCGCGCGAAGTCCGAGCTGGCCAGCATCTCGACGCTCTACCCCTGCGCAGATGCTCGCCTCCTCCAGGACAACCCCGGAGCAGGCCTCGGCGCTCCTCACCTCGGCGCGTACCGCGCTCGACACCGCGGAAGCATCCGCGTCCACCGACCGTGCGCACGCCGCGAGCGCCCTGGACACCGCCCTGCGCGCCCTGACGATGGCCAACCATCAGACCGACGCGATCTTCTCGGCGAAGTCCGACCTGGACGCGATCCGCGATCGCCTCGTCGCTGCGATCAGCTCGATTTCCTCGGACATCACTGACGTCAACGAGCTGCACACGGATCCGGCGGTGTTCAACCCGATGGTGGCCGACGCTCACGCGGCCATCGCCGAGGCCCAGGCGGCCTTGGCGAACACGGGCGATCCGCTCGCAGCCCTCGAGCACCTGCGTATGTCCGAGGCCACCCTGGACGCGGCACTCGAACCGCTGCGCACCAAGGAGGAGGCCTACGAGAAGGCTCGCACGGCCGCCGAGGCGCAGATTTCGCTGGCAGAGTCCGCCGTCGCCCAGGCCCAGCGCTACGTGCAGGGCCGACGTGGAGCCATCGATCTGGAGCTGCGTTCGACCCTCAACAACGCCGAGACGGCCCTGAGCACCGCTCAGCGCTCACTCGAGGATGATCCCGAGGCCGCGTCGACGCACGCGATGAACGCACGCGCCCTCGCGGACAGCGTCATGGCGACCCCCATCCAGAACTTCGGCGGGTCGTGGGGGCAGCCCACCACGGGCAACGGGTCCTACACGGGCTCATCCCTGGGCGACTTCCTCCTGTGGTCGACGCTGTTCTCGAATTCCGGTTCGCACCACCGAGACGACTTCGATCCCTTCCACAGCGGCTCCAGCTCGTCCGGATCCGGCTGGTCCTTCGCTTCCGGCGGCGGCTCCGACTGGGGCTCGAGCTCGAGCAGCTCCGACTGGGGTTCGGGCGGCTGGTCCTCCGCCTCCGGCAGCTTCTGAGCGTTGCCCACCCGTGAGGCCCGCACATTCCTTTGTGTGTGGGCCTCACGGCGTCCTTGTGGCCTCGGGCAATGTTAGCGAGTCCCTCACAGCTCCTCATATTTCCTCGTAAACTAAGAACGATCGCAAGCGGCACCGCGCCATACAATGCACTGTCGGCGCTTTCGAGCCGCACAGCAGAGCTTTATCGCTTCATCGACGAGCAGGAGGCACCGTGTCACGGATCCGACGCCTGGGTGTCGCAGCCATCATGATGGTTGCGATGCTGGTCGGCGGCGCGCCCGCGTTCGCGACCGAACCGCTCACCACGAGCGGACACGTCACCGACCCCGACGGCTTTTCTGAGCGACGAGCAACGCGAAACTATTGAGACCCCAGCGAAATCCTTTTATTCCACATACACCACGTACATCGACGTCGCCGTCATTCCCAACTTCTCCGGCCAGGAGCCATCAGCGTGGTGCAAGGCCGCCCTCAAGCAATCGCGCAGCGCACAACAGGACATCCTCTACGTTGTCGCCTACGAGGATGGCACGAACGTCTCCTGCGCGGGTGTGGAGCTAGCGAAAGATTCGAGTACCAGGCTCGATGTTGAACGGCGCGCTACGCGCCGCCCGTAACAAGTATAAAACCACCCCACTGACCCCTGAAGAGGCAGTGGCGGGCTCTCGCACGTTCATCGACTCTCTACGCAGCGATTACGACTTCAGGGCACGCAACGCTGCCGAGAACAGCAAGAGGCGACAAGCTGAGGAGAAAAGGCGCGAGGAGCAAAAGAAGGAAGAAAACAAAAGGAATCGCGGCGCTAACATCTTCATATCCGCGATCATTGTGATTGCCATTGTCTCCAACCTATGGGTGTGGATCCGCAAACAGAGAGAATACGAATACGGCGAACCCCCAACTGTGGATGTGGATACGGAACCCACCCCGATCGTGGATACCGTACGGCGCGACGCCCTGATGGCCGCCGCGGAAGCACGGCGACGCCTATCGGAGGCCGAGGAACAGGTGCGCGCCGCCGAAGAAGACTGGAACTTCGCTCGCGCCCAGTTCGGTAGCGCCGCGGCTGAAGAGTACGGACGTCGCCTCGAGGCGGCGAAAGAATCTATTGCGCGCGGCTTCGACACCCACAAACAGATCGAGCAGACCCCTGATTCGCACGCCAAGCGACGCCTCGCTACGACAATCACGGAGGATCTCGACAAGAACCTTCCGCCCCTGCAGGATGCTCGCAAGGAGTTTGCCTCACGACGGGAGAAGCGCTCATCGCTTCCCACCCAGCTTGCCGATGCTCGCGAACGTCTCGTCGAGGAGCTCGCCGATCTCGAGCGCTCGAAGGAAGAACTCTCGAGCATCGCGGGCCTCTACCCCGCATCCATGCTCGCTTCCTCCAGGACAATCCGCAGCGCGCGGAACAACTGCTGGAGTCCGCTCGCGCGGCGTTGGAGACTGCCGGCACACATCTCGACACCGACGCCACCCGCGCAGCCTCCGCACTGGATACCGCCCAGCGTGCACTCACCATGGCCAATGCGCAGACGGACGCAATCTTCTCCGCAAAGACCGATCTCGATGCCTTCCGCGAGAGGCTCATTTCTTCCATCGGATCCGTGTCCACCACCCTGACGGACGTGAAGCAGCTCGATTCCTCCGATGCTTTCTCCCTTCTTGACGAGGCCGAGGCCGCCATCACCAGGGGACAGCGCGCACTGGTCAGCGACGAGGACCCCTCAGCGCGCTCGAAAGTCTTCGCGACGTGGGAGCTCAGACTGGAATCGGTTCTCGCTCCGCTGATGACTCAGGAAGAGGCTAGGCACAAGGCGAAAGAGGCCGCTCAGCGCCATATTCGCGACGCCGATGCAGCCCTCACCTGGGCTCGCAGGTACTTGAAGGACCACGAGGGTTCGGCTCTCCTCGACGTGAACAAGCTGATGAGCGAAGCCGAACAGGCAATGACCGAGGCGCGCGAGGCCCTCGACAAGGACCCCTACAGGCAAGCGCAGCAGCCTCGCGGGCCACCACGCTCACCAACCGCGCACTTGCAGCACCGGGACGACGATAGGGGAGGTTCACGCGAACTTATTTCCACCCGCACACGACCGTCACGTACACTGGCCTTACACCACTAGAGTGTGACACAAGACACGCGACTATAGAGACACTGCGACCCACAATGGTGTATCTTGATCTGTTCGCCACTCACCAAGGAGGATCACATGCCACGGATTCGACGCCTGGGCATCGCGGCCGTCATGGCCGCAGTGATGCTGGTCGGTGGCGTGCCCGCGTTCGCGACCGAGCCGCTCACGCCAAGCACACGTGTCACCGATTCGGATAACTTCCTGAGCGACGAGCAGCGTGCACAATTAGAGACTGACGCAGAATCCCTCAACTCCAAGTATTCCGTTCCCGTCTACATCGTCATCGTCCCCAACTTTTCCGACCAGGAACCGGCGAAGTGGTGCCAGTCCACCCTCGCCAATATCGAGCACAACGACAAGGTCATCCTCTACGTTGTCGGATATGAGGACGGAACGGACGTCTACTGCGTTGGCAACGAGATGGCTCGGTTGATACGCGGCAATGTGTTGACCGAAGGTTACATTAAGAGTGCACTATCGGCAGCCCGTCGGGCATACAAGTCGACCCCGCTCACCCCCGAGGAAGCAGCTGCGGGCCCAACAGCCTTCATCAGCGACCTACGCAACTCCTACTACACGGCCGAGGAAATTGCCTCCCGCCGCGAGGCATATAACCAGGATCTGACAAAGGAAACCAAGTACGACAAAATCAAGACCGTTCTCGCATTCCTCGGCGTGGGTTTCCTCTTTGTGATCGGTATTTTCTTCGAACTGTGGACAAAGCAGCGAGAAGAAGAAAAACAAGCCATAGAAATTGAAACGGCAGCATGGCGCGTGTCGCGCAGCAGGGATGCGCGCGAAGACGAAGCCGCGCGGCGAGAAGCCGACAGGGCAGCCCAGCAGGCGAACGATCGCCTCTCCCAAGCCGATCAGGAGGTGCGCGATGCCGAGAAGGAGTGGGACTACGCCCGCGCACAGTTCGGCATCGCCGCGACCGAACAGTTCCGCAACCGCATCAAGGAGGCGAAGCAGGCCCTGTCCCGTGGGGACTCCCTCCTCAAGCAGTGCCGCACGGCATACAACCCGGCGAACAAAAAGAGCCTGGCGGCGCAGATCATCAGCGATCTCGACACACACCTGGGTTTACTGCGCGACGCGCAGGCGCCCTTTAGCACGAAGCGTTCCGAACGCACCGCGCTGCCGACCCGTCTGGCCGAGGGCTCAGGAACGCCTGGCAGAAGAGCAGGCGGACGTAGGGGCGTTCGAGGGAGGAGCTGGCGACACTGCCAACATCTACCCCGGCACGGTACTGGCTGCACTCGAGGACAACCCCGACAAGGCCGCGTCACTGCTCACCTCGGCACACAACGCCATTGAGTCGGCCCAGGCAATCATCGACACGGACGCCGACCTGGCCACCTCCGCCGTCGACACTGCCGAGCGCGCGCTCCTCATGGCCTACCACGAGATGAACGCTATCTTCACGGCGAAACAAGACCTGGACCACATTGAGGATCGGCTCGGCGCCGCTATCGCAGCCCTCTCCTCAGACATCGAGGAGGCTGACCGCCTGCAGACCGACCGGACCCTGCTCGCTCCCCTCATCACTGATGCTCGTGAGGCGATCACGCGGGCTCAGGAGGCCCTTATTCACAACGATAATCCGCTCGACGCACTCGAGCATGCTCGCTCTGTTGAAGCCAAGCTGGACGCCACGCTTGATCCGCTTCGCAGCCCCGGGCGCTAGTTGGGAGGAACACACACCGTGACAACACACCCCCCCCGCTACAGGCTCGCTGTAGCCTCTCATCCCGCGAAACAACGTCTCGCTCACAACCCGCGCGCATGCGCACCACACCAACCCGCGCACGAGCGCACACCACATAAAGGAGAACATCATGGCCGAAAAGCAGACGATTCTGGGCCGCATTGCTCAGCTCGCCAAGGCGAACATCAACGCGCTCCTCGACAAGGCCGAGGACCCGCAGAAGATGATCGACCAGCTCATCCGCGACTACACGAACTCGATCATCGAGGCCGAGAACGCGATCGCTCAGACCCTGGGCAACCTGCGCATGGCCGAGAAGGACTACGAGGAAGATGTCAAGGCTGCTGCCGACTGGGGCCAGAAGGCCGCCGCCGCTTCCGCGAAGGCTGACTCCCTGCGCGCCGCTGGCGACGAGGCCGGAGCCGATAAGTGGGATAACCTGGCCAAGGTTGCCCTCGGCAAGCAGATCCAGTTCGAGAATGAGGTCAAGACCGAGGAGCCCGCTCTCGCCACTCAGCGCGACGTCGCCGAGCGCCTGAAGACCGGCCTCGCTCAGATGAAGGACAAGCTCTCCGAGCTCAAGAGCCCGCCGCGACCAGCTGATCGCCCGCGAGAAGACCGCCAAGGCTCAGGCTCAGGTCACGGAGGCCCTCGGCTCGATCAACATCCTGGACCCCACGAGCGAGCTCGGCCGCTTCGAGGACCGCGTGCGTCAGCAGGAGGCCCTCGCCCAGGGCAAGATGGAGCTGGCTGCCTCCTCGCTGGATGCCCAGTTCGCTGAGCTCGAGACCGACTCCTCGCAGGTGGAGATCGAGGCTCGCCTGGCCGCCCTGAAGGGCAACAACACGCAGGCGTGAGCGGACGCGGCCCAGCCGCACGCATAGATAGGCCGGGCGGCCCCGCGAGGGGCCGCCCGGTTCGTCATGTTGGCGGCAACGCGCCCACTCGCGGACGCGCGGCCAGGGTTTACAGGAAGGCCATCGGGTCGAAGTCGTCGATGTCGATGATGTGGAGCCTGGGCAGGCGCACCTGGAAGGCGTGCACGTCGTATTCGAGGTCGATGATTTCCAGGCCTCGTTCCTCCAGCTCGTGGAGCTGGGAGGAGAGGAACTCCTTGAAGCACATGACCGCGACGCGGCGGCCCTGGTCGAGGAGGGTCTCGATCTGGGGCAGGAAGTCCGCGTCATGGCTGGCCAGGATCACGTCACCCGAGCCGAGCTGCGCGATCGCGTCCTGGCCACGCCCCTCAGCGAGGCAGGTGCCCCCTGGGACGCTGACCGATCCTCCCGCTCCACCTCGACGCTATCCTCGGTTGGCTCCTCCTCGGTGAGGCGCTGTTGTGGTCGATCCTCATGTCCAACTCCGGCTCGTCCTCCCACCACAGGAACAGGTGGGACGACGACCACGACTCGTGGAGTTCAGGTTCGAGCTGGGGCGGCTCATCAGGTGGCGGAGGCGGAATCTCCTCCGACCAGGGCAACTTCTAGTCGGCCGAGCGAGTGGCAACCATGGCCTCGTCGACTCAGCGCGGGTCGCGTAGACTAGCCGAGGAGCCCGACAGTGTGACACACTGTGCAGCGCACTGTCGACACACTCGGGCGTGAGAGTGTATTTTTATCTGTTCACCATCAACCAGGAGGGCACCGTGACACGGATCCGACGCCTCAGCTTCGCCGCTGCTGCGACAGTGGCGATGCTCTCGTGCGCCGCTCCCGCGTTCGCCGTCGAGCCCCTGAGCGCCGACGGGACCGCCACCGTCGCCACGCGCGTCGCATCCCAGGCCTTCGACTACACCACCTCAGCAGCGCCCGCGGCCAGCTCCGCGTCCACGAACACGACCCCCCCCCAGTACATCGTCTTCTTCCTCGTCCAGCAGCTCATCGTCCTCGTCCTCCTCCGGCAATGGATTCAAGTGGGCGTTGTTCGGCCTGGCGGCCGCCGTCTTCGGCTTGATCTCCTCGATCATCAAGCGCAAGCAAGACCGAGAGGACGAGGACCGAGCCACCCGAGCCTCCCAGGAGAGGTGGCAGGCCGCCACGCAGGCGGCGCAGTACACCGTCGAAGAGGCCAACCGCCGCTTGCTTGAGGCCGACGAGGAGGTGCAACGCGCCCACGACGAGTGGACCTACGCGAGGGCCCAATTCGGGATTTCGGCCACCGAGCAGTTCCAACGGCTGGTGGAGGACGCAAAGGAGGCAGTCACCCGCGGCTTCGCCACGCTCTCTCGCATCCACGGGGCCAACAACCCGGAGACCAAGACGGCGCTCGCCACCGAGATCGTCACCACCCTGGATGCGACCCTCGTGCCCCTGCGCGACGCCCAGCGCACCTTCGGTGCCAAGCGATCCCAGCAGGCCGCGCTCCCCGAGCGCATCGCACAGGCCCGCGAACGCCTCGTCGAAGAAGCGGCAGACGTGAAGCGCTCACGGGAGGAGCTGGCGAGCATCGCGAGCATCTACCCCGAAAAGACACTCGCGTCCCTCCAGCCCAACCCCGACAAGGCGGCCACCCTCCTCGACTCCGCCCGTACCGCCCTGGACGCCGCCGAGCAAGCCGTCGACACGGACGCCGCGCGAGCCGTCTCCTCCCTGGACACGGCCGAGCGCGCGCTCCTCATGGCTCGCCAGCTCACGGACGCCATCCTCACCGCCAAGTCCGACCTGGACGCGATCCGCGAGCGCCTGGGAGCCACCATCGCAGCCGTCACCTCCGACCTCGCCGACGCCGAACGCCTTCAGACCGACCCCGACCTCTTCGCGCCGCTCATTGCCGACGCGCACGAGGCGATCACAACGGCACAGTCTGCCCTCATCACGCTCGACAGCCCGCTCGATGCCCTCGAGCACCTGCGCCGCGTCGAAGCCAGGCTGGACGCCACCCTCGACCCCCTGCGCGCCGCGGACAGGGCCATTCTCATCCTCCCTTCCACACGGGAAGGGATGAGCACGCCCCTGGCGCGCCAGTAAGGGCCACACCATTCACCCACCGACCTGCGGGGCCATGGCCTCGCGCTCAACCCGCGCACGAGCGCACACCACATAAAGGAGAACATCATGGCCGAAAAAGCAGACGATCCTGGGCCGCATTGCTCAGCTCGCCAAGGCGAACATCAACGCGCTCCTCGACAAGGCCGAGGACCCGCAGAAGATGATCGACCAGCTCATCCGCGACTACACGAACTCGATCATCGAGGCCGAGAACGCGATCGCTCAGACCCTGGGCAACCTGCGCATGGCCGAGCGTGACTACGAGGAAGATGTCAAGGCTGCTGCCGACTGGGGCCAGAAGGCCGCCGCCGCTTCCGCGAAGGCTGACTCCCTGCGCGCCGCCGGCGACGAGGCCGGAGCCGACAAGTGGGACAACCTGGCCAAGGTTGCCCTCGCAGCAGATCCAGTTCGAGAACGAGGTCAAGACCGAGGAGCCCGCTCTCGCTTCTCAGCGCGACGTCGCCGAGCGTCTGAAGACCGGCCTCGCTCAGATGAAGGACAAGCTCTCCGAGCTCAAGACCCGCCGCGACCAGCTGATCGCCCGCGAAAAGACCGCCAAGGCACAGGCCCAGGTCACGGAGGCCCTCGGCTCGATCAACATCCTGGATCCCACGAGCGAGCTCGGCCGCTTCGAGGACCGCGTGCGTCAGCAGGAGGCCCTCGCCCAGGGCAAGATGGAGCTGGCCGCCTCCTCGCTGGACGCCCAGTTTGCTGAGCTCCAGACCGACTCCTCGCAGGTGGAGATCGAGGCTCGCCTGGCTGCCCTGAAGGGCAACAACACGCAGGCGTGAGCGGACGCGGCCCTGCCGCATGCATAGACAGGCGGGCGGCCTCACGGGGCCGCCCGGCTCGTCACGTCGGTGGCAACGCACCCACTTCACGAACGCGCGGCCAGGGTTTACAGGAAGGACATCGGGTCGAAGTCGTCGATGTCGATGATGTGGAGCCTGGGCAGACGCACCTGGAAGGCGTGCACGTCGTATTCGAGGTCGATGATCTCCAGGCCTCGCTCCTCCAGCTCGTGGAGCTGGGAGGAGAGGAACTCCTTGAAGCACATGACCGCGACGCGGCGGCCCTGGTCGAGGAGGGTCTCGATTTGGGGCAGGAAGTCAGCGTCGTGGCTGGCCAGGATGACGTCGCCAGAGCCAAGATTCGCGATCGCGTCCATCGTGCGCTGGAGGCCGACGTCGACGACCTTCATGTCGGCCGGGCCCGACAGGGGGATGACCGAGTAGTCCATGGCCGTGAGCGCCTGCACGAAGCCCATCGGCAGGAAGCCGGAGGAGCCGTTCAGGAAGAACAGGCCCTTGGCCTTCTGCCCCCAGCGGCCGTGCGCACTCGAGAACGCGGTCCCAGCGGGGCGCTCTCGGGAGTTCGGACGCCGGTCAAGAACGGACAGGCCCAGCGTGGCATCGATATTTTCGCCATCTACAACGAGATATGTCGTTTGATTATTAGGGTTTTCCATGGGAATAGAGTAACTGACGATTGTCTATACCTATGCGGCCTTGAGTCCTGCTGTACAACCAGATGAGCGAGGCCGGGACTGCTTCACGCAGCCCCGGCCTCGTCACTTTCTATGGAGTGACTGTCACAACACGTCGTCGTCGACCCAGTCGAGCGTACGCGTGACGGCCTTCTTCCACAGGCGGTAGGTGCGGTCGCGCTCGGCCGGCTCCATGGACGGCGTCCAGCGCTTGCCTTCCTGCCAGTTGGCCACGACATCCTCGGTGCCCGACCAGAAGCCCACCGCCATGCCGGCGGCGTAGGCGGCACCCAGGGCAGTCGTCTCGATGACCTTCGGGCGAACGACGTCGACGCCGCACAGGTCGGCCTGGAACTGCATGACCAGGTCGTCATGCGTCATGCCGCCGTCAACCTTGAGCTCCTTGAGCGGCACGCCGGAGTCGGCGTTCATCGCGTCGAGGACCTCGGCGCTCTGGAACGCGGTCGACTCCTCGACGGCGCGCGCGATGTGGCCCTTGTTGACGTAGCGGGTCAGGCCCACGATCGCGCCGCGGGCATCCGAACGCCAGTAGGGGGCGAACAGGCCGGAGAAGGCGGGGACGAAGTAGACGCCACCGTTGTCCTCGACCGTGCTGGCCAGCTCGCCGATGTCCGAGGACTTGACGATCATGCCCAGGTTGTCGCGCAGCCACTGGACCAGCGAACCGGCGACGGCGATCGAACCCTCGAGGGCGTAGACGGCCGGCTGGTCGCCGATCTTGTAGGCCACGGTGGTGAGCAGGCCGTTGTCGGAGAAGACGGGCTCGGTGCCGGTGTTCATGAGCATGAAGCAGCCGGTGCCGTAGGTGTTCTTCGCCATGCCCTTCTCGAAGCAGGCCTGGCCGAAGGTGGCCGCCTGCTGGTCGCCGAGGATGCCGGCGATCGGGGTGTCGATGAGCAGACCGTTCTTGCGGCCGTAGCCGTAGATCTCGGAGGAGGACTTGATCTCGGGGAGCATCGACATCGGGATGCCGAAGATCTCGCAGACGTCCTCGCGCCACTGCAGCGTGCGGATATCCATGAGCATGGTGCGCGAGGCGTTGGTGACGTCGGTGCAGTGCACGCCGCCGTTGATGCCGCCCGTCAGGTTCCACAGGACCCAGGAGTCGGTGTTGCCGAAATAAAGGTCGCCGGCCTCAGCGCGCTCACGAGCGCCCTCGACGTTGTCGAGGATCCACTTGATCTTGGAGCCGGAGAAGTAGGGGGACAGGCCCAGGCCGCAGATCTGGCGGAAACGATCCGGGCCCTCGTCGCCCTCGAGCTCCTTGACGATGTCGGAGGTACGCATGTCCTGCCAGACGATCGCGTTGTAGACGGGCTCGCCGGTGTTCTTGTCCCACACGACGGTGGTCTCACGCTGGTTGGTGATGCCGACGGCGGCGAGGTTGTGGCGGTTGATTTCCGCCTTCTGCAGAGCCTCGGCGACGACGGTGCGGGTGGTGTCCCAGATTTCGATGGGGTTGTGCTCCACCCAGCCCGGGTTCGGGAAGATCTGGGTGAATTCCTTCTGCCCAACGGAGACGATCTCGCCGGCGTGGTTGAAGATGATCGCACGGGTCGAGGTGGTGCCCTGATCGATGGCGAGAACGAAATTTTCGGTGGTCATGAGTGTCCTTTCGGAGGCGTTGTCACGTCGTTGTGTGTGCCGCGCCGGGCCACCTGCGCGGCTTCAGGGGCGTCAGCGCCCCTCAATGTATGGTCCCCGACGGTGGGGATCACGCGGGCGAGGCCGCGGAGGCCTCGCCCGCGCACTCACTCTCAGGCGAGAATGAGGTAGTAGAGAACGGTGCCGACGATAGCGCCGATGATCGGGCCGACGACGGGGACCCAGGCGTAGCCCCAGTCGGAGCCACCCTTTCCCTTGATCGGCAGGATCGCGTGGGCGATACGGGGGCCGAGGTCACGGGCCGGGTTGATGGCGTAACCGGTGGGGCCACCGAGCGAGTTACCGATGACGACGATGATGAGCGCGACGCCGAGCGGGCCGACGTGGGTCTCGGTGTAGCCGGAGACGAAAATCCACAGGATCAGGACGGCGGTGCCGATGGCCTCAGTGAGGCAGTTCCAACCGTAGGAACGGATCTCGGGGCCGGTGGAGAAGACGCCGAGCTTGAGGGCGGGGTCGCAATCCTCGTCGAAGTGCTTCTTGAAGGTCAGCCAGCACAGAACGGCGCCGACGAAGGCGCCGAGGAACTGGGCGACAATGTAGATCGCAACATTGGTGCCAGTGACGGGAATGTCGCCCGCCAGGGTGACGCTGGAGTCGAACATGTGGGCGACGACCTTGGCGATCGTCACGGCGGGGTTCAGGTGACCGCCGGTGCGGAACGCGACGTAGACGCCGGCGAAGACCGCTAGGCCCCATCCCCAGTTGATGAGCAGCCAGCCGCCACCCTTGCCCTTGGACTTGGGCAGCAAGTTCGTGGCGACGACGCCGCCACCGAGGAGCAGCAGCACGGCCGTGCCGAGGAACTCAGACCAGAAATCTGGCCCGTGGTAGGGACAGCCGCATCGGCGGCTGCCGGGAGCAGTGTTGTGAGCATGTTTCCCTATCTTTCTCCAGCGCGTCATCGCGCCGGTCACCGGTGGTTCCCCACCGCGAACAATGTGCCATCGGACACTATCAACTGAGATAGCGATCCGTGGGTCACACCAAGTATGTCACTTGTTGCACGTTAGCCCAAACTGAGTGCACATTCGTGCACACCCTGAGGTGTGACCCTGACCATCTGACGATGCTTAATCTAATGACCCCCGCACGGAAGTCAATGCACAAACACACACATCTGCACGCTTGTGCATGGCACACTAGAAAACGTGACAATACGTGACGAACAGGCGCATGAGGCCGCCTCGATGTACTACCTCCAGGGGCAGACGATGGAGACAATCGCCCGCCACCTGCAGATATCACGCTCCTCGGTCTCGCGACTTCTCGCCCACGCGCGAGAGGTCGGCCTAGTGCGCATCTCGGTGTCCGCCTCCCCAGGCCTCAAGGGCACCCTCGCAGGACAGATCGCCGACCTCTTCGGCGTCCAGGTCTCCGTCGTTCCCGTCCACGACGTCCACACCGAGGTCAACCGCCTGCACAACGTTGCGCTCGTCGCGGCAGAACACCTCATCGACATGCTCTTCCCCGGCGTCACCCTCGGCATCGCCTGGGGAAATACCACCGCAGAAGTGACGCGGGCCATGCCCCACGTGTCTTTTGCGGGTTCCACCGTCGTCCAGCTCAACGGTGCGGCCACCGCCACCGAGTCGGGCATGCCCTACGCCGAGGCCATCATCGCCCGCGCCGCGAAGGCCATCGGCGGACGCATCGTCAACTTCCCCGTGCCCGCATTCTTCGACTACGCGGACACTAAAGAGGCGCTCTGGCGCGAACGCTCCGTTCAGTCGGTCCTCAACACGATCGACAGCGCGGACGTCGCCCTCTTCGGCGTCGGCTCCATGTCGGCACGTCTGCCCTCCCACGTCTACTCGGGCGGATTCCTCGACCCCAACGAGATCGCGGCGGCACAGAACGACGGGGTCGTCGGCGACGTGTGCACCGTCCTCATCCGCGAGGACGGCTCCACGAACATGCACCTCAACGAGCGCGCTTCCGGCCCTAGCCCGGCCACCCTCAAGAAGATCCCGCGCCGCCTCTGCGTCGTGTCCGGCGCCTCGAAGGCGCTGCCCCTCCTCGGCGCGCTGCGTGCGGGGGTCGCCACCGACCTCGTCCTCGACGACGGGGCCGCGCACGAGCTCCTCGACCTCGTTCACACGCGCATGTCGCCCCGACGCTCCTACATCTGAGCCCGAGGGGACACCCACGTACGAGAAAGGGCCCCGGCCTCGTCCATGATGAGAACGAGGCCAGGGCCCTTTAGCCGGCTCAGATCAGCCCAGGCGCTTGACCAGCGGGAACGGAATCGTCTCGCGGATGCCCTGGCCAGTGAGGACCATGAGCAGACGGTCGATGCCCATGCCCATGCCACCGCACGGCGGGAAGCCCTGCTCCATGGCGACGAGGAAGTCCTCGTCCATGACCATGGCCTCGGGGTCGCCGTTGGCAGCCGCGAGGGCCTGCGCCTCGAAGCGCTCGCGCTGGACGACCGGGTCGGCCAGCTCGGAGTAGGCGGTGCCCGTCTCGAAGCCGCGCACGTACAGGTCCCACTTTTCAGTGAGGCCGGGGCGCGAGCGGTGGTAGCGGGTCAGCGGGGAGGTGTCCTCCGGGAAGTCGTAGACGAAGGTCGGCGCCCACAGCTTGGAGGCGACGAGCTCCTCGAAGATGTCCTCAACGATCTTGCCGGAGACCGCGTAGTCGTCGACCTCCAGGCCGATGCGCTCCGCGTACTTGACGAGGGTCTCGCGCGGCGTCTCCACCGTGACCTCCTCGCCCAGGGCTTCGGAGGTGGAGCCGTACAGGTCGATGCGATCCCACTGCCCCGACAGGTCGTACTCGGTGCCGTCGGCCAGGCGCACGATCTCCTCACCCTCGGACAGGTCGAAGGCATCGCGCGCAGCCTGCTGGATGAGGTCGCGGGTCAGGTCGGCCATGCCGTTGTAGTCCGAGTAGGCCTCGTAGGCCTCCAGGGAGGTGAACTCGGGGCTGTGCGAGGAGTCCATGCCCTCGTTGCGGAAGTTGCGGTTCATCTCGAAGACGCGGTCCACGCCGCCGACGACCGCGCGCTTGAGGTAGATCTCGGTGGCGATGCGCAGGTACAGATCGGTGTCGAGCGCGTTCATGTGCGTGACGAATGGACGCGCGGCAGCACCACCGTGGATCATCTGCAGCATCGGCGTCTCGAGCTCGATGTAGTCGCGGCGGAAGAAGTTCTCGCGGATCGAGCGGTTGACGGCCGCCCGGATGCGGACCATGTCGCGCGCTGCGGGGCGCGTGATCAGGTCGAGCTCGCGGCGACGGATGCGCTGGTCCTCGGACAGGGTGATCTCTTCGCCATCCTCGGTGGTCCACGTCTTGGGCAGGGGGCGCAGCGCCTTTGGAGGCGATGGCCCACGACGCGTCGGGGGCTGGCAGCGCGGTGGGCGCAGCGTCGTACTCGGCCTGAGCCTCGGGGGTGACCTCCGCGGGGGTCGCGAAGATCGAAAGCTCGCCGCGGCGCGAGGAGATCACGCGGCCGTGGACGAAGAGGTGATCGCCCAGGTCGACGTCGTTCTTGTAGGCGGCCAGGGACTCGGCGCCGACGGAGGCGGCGGAGAGCATGACCTGGATCTTGTTGCCCTCACCGTCCATGAGGGTCGCGAAGCAGAGCTTGCCGCCGTTGCGCGCGAGGATCACGCGGCCCGCCAGGCCCACGTAGTCCTCGGTCTCTTCGCCGGCCTCGAGGTGCGCGTACTTCTCACGCACCGCCTTGATGGTGGTCGTGATCGGCAGGCGCACGGGGTAGGCGGGAATGCCGGCCTCCATGAGGCGCGCGCGCTTGGCCGCGCGAACCTTGACCTGCTCGGGGGTGTCGTCTGCGGGTGCTTGCGTGGGCGTAGAAGAATCGGTCATGCGCCTATCGTACCGGGATTTGGCCCCGCGACGAGGCAGGGGCCCGGTTGGGCTCCTCACGAAGCGTCCGGACCACTTCCTTCTCGTACTGCGATTGAGACTCCCCGGCGTGCGTTCATTAGCGGTGAGAGCGGCCAGTGAGAACGTGGTAACCCCGCCCTCGAGCGTCATCGTTGGACCATCTGCCGTAACGACAGCAGCGAAGGAAGGCGCTCCCATACGCTCATCGTCAACCACCTCAAGGAATCGCATCAGACTCTTGGCTCCAGCAGGTATTGCGGGCTGTCCGAGCTTGACCTCAATCGCTCCCCATCGACCGTCAGGCAGCTCGACAATCACATCGACCTCGCGTCCCGCCTTATCTCGATAGTGCATAACCTGCCCCCCAAGCTCCTGCATGTAGCTGCGCATATGCTGGACGACCATAGATTCAAACCAGAATCCCGCCGTGTTCAAGTCGGCGAGCAGCTTACGCGAGGATGCTCCCAAGGCCGCAGCAGCCAGTGCCGGATCAACAAAGTGAACCTTAGAGGCGGAGCGAATAGCAGTCTTCGAACGTATCTGTGGAGACCATGCATATTGTTCCTCGACAAGGAAAATACGTTCCAACGAACCGATGTACCCGCTAACGGTACGCGGCTGAATATCACCCACGCCTCGCATATCCGCCGCGATCGTTGTCAGCTTCAGCTCGGACGACAGGTTGCGCGCCAGCGAGCGCAGCAAGGCTGTCACTGTTCGTGGGTTACGGCGAGGTTCATCATCCAGACGCGCAATGTCACTGACAGCAACATCCTCAAGGTACGCGCGCAGATTACGCTGGGCGTCCCTCTCTACCAAATCAAGGTCTGCGGGCCACCCTCCATGCACAAGGGCAGAGAGCATTGTGGGAACATCCATCGGCGAGGTGAGAGCAGGGGTTGGCAGATCACCGTCAAAGAGTCCCCCGAGCGAGACGGTTCCAACTCCTAGCCCACGCTCTTCGAGAGTCATAGGGCGCATCCGCAGACGCACGAATCTATGTGCACCAGAGTGTCGCATCGCATCCTGAGCGGGAACCGATGACCCGGTGAAGATGAACTGCCCCTTCATACCACGCCGATCAATCTCATGCCTGGCTGTATTCCACAGCTCGGGCGCCAGCTGCCACTCATCAACGAGGCGTGGTGTCTCGCCCTCGAGCAGCAAGCGCGGGTCCACCTGGAGCGCAGCTGCAACACTAGGCGAGCCACCATCGAGGATCACAACCGATGCGGCATGGTGACGACCCGTCTGTGTCTTGCCGGACGCGCGGACACCATCGATCAGCACACCACCCGAGGTTCGCAATGCAGATTCGACACTGCGATCAAGAATGCGCGACCGGTACATTTTCCCTCTCTTTCAAGTAAAAAGTAGCACAATAAGCTAATGTAGCGCATGTTTTGGACGACAATTAGCGCATGTTTTGGACACGTTTCAGCGCGCGTTTCGGACGTAAAATTGCGCCTATTACGCCTGCCTCGGCTCTGATGCCACGCCTTCACGGCAGCTCGGCCCCACTGGTGGCAACGCAGGCAGGGCACCCACACTGCCACCACTGGGGTTAACGCGCGCATGAAAGGGCCCCAGATACACGAAGTGCCCACTGTCACCAGTGGGCACTTCCCGCGCTGTGCAGAGTTGTTTAGACGCCGGAGCTCTTCAGCCCCAGCTCGCGAGCACGCGCGGAGTCCTCGGGAACGCTTCCCGCGTGGTCGCCGGCGCTCACGATTTTGTTGGAGCCGTCGACGAAGACGACGGACGGCTTCACCTGTCGCACGAGGGATTCGGGCACCTGGGCGTAGGCCATGATGATGACGAGGTCACCGACGGTCACCTTGTGGGCGGCTGCCCCGTTGAGCTGAATCGTACCGCTGCCTCGCTCGCCCGCGATCGCGTAGGTCGAGAGGCGCTCGCCGTTGTTGACGTCGACGATGTCGACCTTCTGTCCGGGCACGATGTTCGCGGCGTCCAGTAGGTCCTCGTCCACCGTGATCGAGCCGACGTAGTGCAGGTCGGCTCCGGTGACGACGGCGCGGTGGATCTTTCCGATCGCCATCTCGCGGGTCATTTCCATCATGCGAGGTCCCCCGCACGCTCGGCGAGGCGGCCGGCAGGACCGGAGGCGTCGCGCAGCGGCACCTCCATGTTGTCGATGAGGCGGGTCGTGCCCACCTTGGCGGCGATGAGGATACGTCCCTCGCGCGAGCCGTCGGACAGGATCGTGGGCGCGCCATCACCCTCGCCGACGGGCACGGACTCGGTGCCAGCGAGGATCTCGAAGGTCCCCGCGTCCACGAGCGCGATGTAATCCAGGTCAATGCCGCCCTCGGCGTCGATCACCGAGCGGCACTCGGCGACGATCTGCGCGGGCTTGGCCCCGGCCTCGGCGGCCTCGGCGCCGCGACGAAGCGCGCGCGAGAGGGCACGGGCGCGGATGCGCTCGTCGTCGCTCAGGTAGTGGTTGCGGCTGGATAGGGCGACGCCGTCCTCGGCGCGCACGATCGGCACAGGGTGAACGCGCACGGGGATGTCCAGCTGCGAGAAAACGGTGCGCAGGACGGCCAGCTGCTGGGCGTCCTTCTGGCCGTACAGGGCCACGTCGGGGCGCACGAGGTTGACGACCTTGGTACACACGAGTGCGACACCCGCGAAGTGCGTGGGGCGCGTCTTGCCCTCAAGGGCGCGCGCAATCGGACCCGGGTCGATCGTCACGGTCGCGGGCGTGGGGTACACGTCCTGGGGGGCGGGCGCCCACACGAGGTCCGCCCCCACCGTCTCGAGCGCGTCCATGTCCGCATCCAGGGTGCGCGGGTAGGCATCGAAGTCCTCGCCGGGCGCGAACTGCGTCGGGTTGACGAAGATCGTGACGATCACGTGATCGGCCAGTTCGCGGGCTTCGCGCACGAGCCGCAGGTGCCCGGAGTGAAGGGCACCCATAGTCATCACGAGGGCTTTCGTGCCGGGCAGGCGCGACAGGGCGTCGGCCAACTCGGCGCGCGTGTGGGTCAGGACAGGACGGTGAGTCATAGTTCTATTCTTGCAACTTCGGCCCGCCGGTGCGCAATCGAGTCGCTTTCCTCACGCCCCGCGTTTTCGCGACGAGGCGGGGGTGACGTGCGCGCTCATTCCCACGTTTCGGGATCGACAGGTTTGCGGCGGTTAAGCACCCGGGTCGAGAAGGGCAGCCTCGACGCTGGTGGCGGCCCGTTCGTCGAGAAGACGAGCGTCACGCAGCAGACGAGTCAGGGCGCGGGTCATGTCCGCGTATGTGTCGCGTTCGCCCGCGAGGCTCTCCCGGGCCCCGAGGCAGCGCGCGTGTGCGGCGATCGTTCCCGCGTCCCCGCGGGCGGCGGGCCCGGAGATGCCCGCGACCCCCTCGGTGAGGGCGCGGTCGAGCGCGGCCTCGAGGAGCGGGCGCACGTATAGGGGCGGGGTTCTCGATCCCTGCCTGCGCGAGGATACGCGTCGTCTGCACGGTGATGCCGGCGATGAAGTTGGCGCCGTGAGCGAGACCCGCGTGGTAGAGGGTCGATCCTCCTCGGCGACGACGATGGGTTCGCCGCCCATTTCGACGACGAGGGCCTGGGCGATCGGCAGGAAGGGGGCCGCAGCCGTTACCGCGAAGGGCGTGCCCACGAGGCGCGCCACGTCAACGCTGGTGCCGGTGAACGTCATCGCCGGATGGATGGCGAGCGGGATTGCCCCCGCACCCGCGGCGGCGCCGAGCAGCCCGATACCGGAGGCGCCCGACAGGTGAATGACGATGTGCCCGCTCTGCCAGGTGCCCAGGTCGGCCAGGCCGCTCACGAGGGGGCCAATCTGATCGTCGGGCACGGCCACGATGACCACCTCGGAGCGTCGCACGACCTCCTCGGGCGTGGCGATCGGCACACCGGGGAGCATCGCGTCGGCGCGCTCTCGGGAGGCGTCCGACGACGCGGAGACGGCAACGATCTGGTGGCCGACCGCGCGCAGCGCAGAGCCGATGACGGGCCCGACGTGGCCCATGCCGATGATGCCGATTCCGAGGCGTCCGGGGGTACTCATGGCTCCATTGTCGCCGATCACCCAGCTACTTGTCGCCCTCCGCACGCTGCGAGGTCGCCTCGGCGATCTCGGTGACGCGCGAGAGCCAGCGCTCGGGAGCCTCGGCCTCGCGGCGGACCTTCGATGCCCGCGAAAGCTGCGCCCACAGCTCCAGCGAGCGGCCCGCCTCGACGTGCTCGGCCATGGATGCCACCGGTCCGGGGACCAGCGCGGCGCGCACGGAGGCGACGCGGCGCCAGCGCTGAATGGGTCCCTGATGCAGGGACACAGACTGGATGCGCGTTACAGGGATGATCGAGAAGCGCAGGTTGAAGAAACCGTCGCGGATCGCGAACACGGCGTCGGTCAGGCCGAAGGCGCGGCGCTTGTGCACCAGAGGATCCAGGATCCTCGCGCTGTGCGGGATAGGGGTCATCCAGCGGTCCTCGCCCGTGCCGACGCGAAGGGACTCGAGGAAGCCGTCGGGATCCTCCACCCCCAGGTCCGGGATCGCCATCGCGATCGCCTGGATGACCTCCGTGCGGCTGCCGACGGGAAGCAGCACGTCGGAGGCCACATCCACCTGCATGCCCTTATTCTTTTCGTCCGACGTGTGCGCCGCGTTGCCGGCCTGCGTGATCTCCACGCGATACCAGCCAAACAGTCGCCAGATCAGCGGCTGGCTCACCTCGATGGCGTGGATGCGTCCCGGAGGGATCGTCACGTGACGGCGAGCAGTCAGGCCACGGTCGATGCGCACGCCGTCGGCAGCGATCGCCGCGCTAAAGCCGAACTCTCGATCGAAACGCGCCCAGACGCCCGCCAGGAGGCTGAACGCGCCCGCCAGGATGCCCAGGAAACTCATGATCGACGTCACCCCGACGACCCCCACGAGGAAGCCGTTGAGGCCCAGGAGGAAGACGCCGAAGAACAGGGCAATCGCATTGTCGATGGTCGCCAGCATGGACACCAGGAGCTTGACGAAGCCGACCTTGAAAACGGGGCGCTCCGGGGCCTCCAGCGGGGTCTTTGCCGTCGCCACGCGGGCCGAGGCACCGGTCAGGTCCGCGGGATCCACGACCTCGTCGATCGCACCCGAAGCGAGCGCGAGGAGGAGGGCACGCAGCTCCTCAAGGCGATGCGCGGGCAGCAGGCCCAGCTTGATGCTCGAATCTCCGCCGCCCGCGACCTCAATGTCCAGATAACCCAGGCGCAGGAGGCGACCGACGAGCGAGTAGGACACGTTGATCGTCTGGATGCGCGTGAGGCGCGCGTGACGCTGCGTGCGCTTGAGGATGCCGGCGCGGTACCAGATCGCCGTATTACTCACCGCGTAGCGAGTCTTCGTCCACGACAGGTAGCAGTACACACCCGCGATGGCGAGGACGATGCCCGCAATAATCAGCAGACCGAGGAAGACGCCGGTGGTTGCGAGCCACGCAGGCGTCTCACCGTTGAGCATGCGCTCGATCGCAGACGCATTCCTCATGGGACACCACGCCGACGACACCCATGACGCTTCCCACCACGCGCGGAAGGTAGGTGAGCGGGTGAAGCGGCTTCCAGTCCTCGGGGGCGATACCGTCAGAGGAGAGGTCCGCGCTCATAGGGCCCATCAGCTCCGCCGAGCCACGCTCCGCCAAGACGTCGCGCAGGCGGGCCGCGTCCGCGACGGGCACACCGCTCAGCGTCGCGTCGGTCTTCGCGCTCGCGGTCGACAGCTTGATCGTGGAGATGCCGAGCAGGCGCAGCACGGGACCCTGGTAGATGTCGACGTACTGAATACGGCCGTAGGGCACGAGGGTCAGCGAACGATTGAAGACGCCTCGGCGGATGACAAAGTCCGTGTCGGCCAGGGCGTAACGCAGGGCGCGTACCTGGGCGGGCACGAGCCACAGGCACAACAGCGCGATGGCTGCGGGCACGAGCATGAGCCACCACAGCGCCGGGGATATCGACGACGAGGACGAGGCCGGAGATCGCACCGCACAGGGCCCCGCAGGCCGCGAGGGCGTTACCGAGGCGCAGGGTCGCAAGCTTAGGGGACACGTGCTGGAATTCGACGCCGTCGGGAGACATGACGTCCGCTGAGTTCTGGGATGACATGCTTCAATTCTTGCATATCTTTTCCACGCCTTTTCTTGTCCTCTACCCCCGCATGACCGGCTGAGGTGACGAAGCAAACGGAAGCAGCGACATTACTCCCACCTACCTCACAGGAAACATTCAGACAGATGGGCGACACTAGTTCCATGAGCACCCCGGGAACTGAAGCGAAACTCCTCGTCGTCGACGACGAACCCAACATCCGCGACCTCCTCGCCTCCTCCCTGCGCTTCGCCGGCTTCGACGTCGTCACCGCCGAGGACGGCAGCGGCGCATTTCACGAAGCCCAGGCCTCGCGCCCCGACCTCATCGTCCTCGACGTCATGCTCCCCGACATGGACGGCTTCACCGTCACCAGGCGCCTGCGCGACGCCGGCATCACGATCCCCGTTCTCTTCCTCACCGCGCGCGACGACATGCGCGACAAGATCCAGGGCCTGACCGTCGGCGGCGACGACTACGTCACCAAGCCCTTCGGCCTCGAAGAGGTCGTCGCTCGCATCCGCGCCATCCTGCGCCGCACCATGGGCTCCGAAGAAGACGACGCACTCCTGCGCGTCGGAGACCTCGTCATCGACGAGGACGCCCACGAAGTCACGCGCGCCGGCGTGCCCATCGACCTATCACCCACCGAATTCAAGCTCCTGCGATACCTCGTCATCAACGCCGGACGCGTCGTCTCCAAGATGCAGATCCTCGACCACGTCTGGGAATACGACTGGGACGGCGAAGTCGCCATCGTCGAGTCCTACATCTCCTACCTGCGACGCAAGCTCGCCGTCGAAGGAGCCTCCGGCGAACTGATCCACACCAAGCGCGGAGTCGGCTACATCCTTCGCGCTGAGGACTGACGTGCGCCCCGGCCTCGCTCAACGCATCGAAGCATGGTGGGACTCCAAACCCCTCTCCTCCCAGCTCGTCACGCTCATCACCTCCCTGCTCGCCGTCGGACTCTCACTGTCCGGAACAGTCATGATCGGCCTCCTCCAGCGCCACCTCACCTCCCAAATCGACGACCAGCTCATCGCAACCGCCCACACACTGCAGGTCTCCGCCTCCACAGCCACCTTCTCCGCCGACGGCCAAGGCGGCATCCCCACCCTCTACTACATTCACATCCGCAACACCGACGGGACCGACCGCTACTTCTACTCCGAGGACACCCTCAAAGTGTCGGGCAAGCCCAACCTTCCCGACCTCGTCGACACCTCCTCGGCCCCCATCTCCTCGTTCCAAACGCTCCCAATCACCGTCTCCTCATCGAAAGTGGGCCTCGGATGGCGCGCCCTCGTCGTCCCCGTGTACGAGCAGGACTCCAGACTGTTCTCCGGATACATGACGATCGCCCTGCCCCTGTCGGACATGCAGCACACCCTGCGCACCACTGCCTCATACTTCGCGGTCGCCGGCTCAATCATCGTCCTCATCGGGGGCTGGACCGGGCGCGTCCTCGTGCGCCGCGCGCTCCTCCCCTGCGTTCCATCGAATCCACCGCCGGAAAGATCGCCGCCGGCGACCTGACCAAGCGCGTCACCCCGCACCCGCCCACGACCGAGGTCGGCTCACTCTCACTCTCCCTCAACGCCATGCTCACCCAGGTCGAGCAATCCTTCGAAGCCCGCCAGGCCTCGGAACAAAAAATCAAGCGATTCGTCTCCGACGCCTCCCACGAGCTGCGCACCCCTCTCGCGGCGATCTCCGGCTACTGCGAGCTCTACGCCATGGGCGGCGTGCCCGCCGAGCGCATCGAAGAAGTCATAGGGCGCATCGCTTCCGAATCCTCACGCATGGCCACGCTCGTCGAGGACCTCCTCACCCTCGCCCGCCTCGACGAAGGACGGCCCCCTCGAGATCACCGAGATCGACCTCGTCAAGCTCGCAGACAACGCCGTCTTCGACCTCCAAGCCCTCGACCCCACGCGCACGGTCGGACTCACCGGCATCAACAGCCGCACTCCCCCGATGACGCTCATCGTCCCCGCGGACCGCGACCGCATCTCGCAGGTGTTCACCAACCTCATCGGCAACATCGTGCGCTACACCCCCGAAGGCTCCCCCGTCGAAATCGCGCTCGGACGCAGCGGGGACACCGCCATCGTCGAACTGCGCGACCATGGGCCCGGCATCGACGAAACTGACCGTGGACGCGTCTTCGAACGCTTCTACCGCGCGGACACATCGCGCAACCGCAAGTCCGGCGGATCCGGCCTCGGCCTCGCGATCGTCTCCGGCATCCTCACAGCTCACAAGGGCAACGCCTCGCTCACCAAGACAAAAGGCGGCGGCCTCACCGTCCGCATCGAACTCCCCGCAGCGTGAAAGACATAACGCATCGATCAGCACACACGGCTTTTTCGCTCAGTTTTCGCCATTTCTCGCCTGACAGTTTCACGAAATCCATCGGGATTTTCCCCGATTATTTACCAACTACGTGCCCTTCGCTCAAAAGCGCACTAGCATGGCTCGGGTATTCCTCAGCAAGGAGAGTGGCCCATGGGTGCTCAAGCACCTCAGTGGCTGCTGACGTCCTTCGTCGACGCCATGCAGCAAATCGGCGCAACCGCGAGCCAGTCCGACCTCGAAAATGAGAGCGTCGACCTCGCGGAGCGCTGGAGCGCGCCCGAACGCCAGATGCACAACGTGCGTCGGCTCATGAACACGCTCACCCACATTGATGAAATCTCGTCGTCCGCGCACGATCCCGACATCCTGCGCGTCGCCGCGTGGTACCACGGTGCCTTCCTCAACAAGGCGCTCGAGATCAAGCTCGGTGGATTCCAGGCGAACTTCGCCTCCACCCGATGCATCGATCACGCGCACAACCGCCTCACCAGGCTTGGCGTGCCCGAGGAGGTCGTTGCCCGCGTCGACGAGCTGATCGCGTTCCTCACGCGCCACCGCGCGCCTCGCACCGACTTCGACGCGCAGGTGCTCGTCGACGCGGACCTGGCGTGCCTGGCTTGCAGCCCGCAGGACTACAAGAAGCTTCGCACGTCGCTGCGCGCCGAACTCAGCGAGCTCGACGACCTGCAGTTCACCAAGGCCCGGATGGCGCTCGTCAAGAAGCTCCTGAGCTACGAGACGATCTACCAGTCCCCCCTCGGCTCCGCGTGGGAGGACACCGCCCGCGCAAACCTCGAGGTCGAGCTCACCCGCCTCGAGCGCGAGAAGGCACAGCTGTGCCAGACAGCCCAGGCCGAGGACACGGACGACACCGAGGACACGGACGACACCGACGAGGTCGTGGAGGACTCCACGACGACGACCGGCACGCTGATCATCAAGCGCCGCTCGATCAAAAAAACGCATCCCCGTCGCCTCACCGGACGACGAGGCCACGTCCACCGGCATCCTGCCTCGCAAGATCGAGGAAGACAGCGGCTCCGACGAGGACGAGGAGGCGACCTCCTCCCTCGAGTCCGCCGTCGAATCCCTGGACCTGCCCACATCCGACTGACGAGGCCGCAGCTCCTTTTGCGTGCCCGTGGGCGGCGGCCCGGCATGATTTCGCATGTTGCTCTTGGCTCCACGGGTTTTCCAGGCGCCGGAGGCCCCGGCCGCCCGCGAGACTAGCGACCTCGCTTCGCTCGGTGCCGCGTCTCGAAGCCCGCCCGTGCCCTCCGGTCCCTCCGGCGCCCTCCAAACCTGTGAAGCCTGGCCGCTGTGCCTGTCGGTGAGCGGCGGCACCTCACCAGTCAGTCGCACGGGTATACCTCGGGGCTATCCACAGGCACTTCTCGGTGCGGCCAGTTATCCACAGGGTGCCAATTCTGCCTCGATCACGCGTCGTGTCGCGCGTAACGTCGATGTCGACGGACCCACCCGGGGTCCCACAAAGGAGTGACATCATGACCGCATACGCCGTCGACGCCGAACAAATTGCTGCCGCATCCGCGCAGGCCTGCACGACCGCATCCACCATCCGCACCGAGGTGGACACGATGATGGCCCAGCTGCTCGCCCTTCAGGACACGTGGACCGGCGGGGCACAGGTGAACTTCCAGGCGACTATCACCCAGTGGCAGGGCATCCAGGCCCAGACACACGACGCCCTGGACGCGATCTCCTCACAGATGCAGGTCGCGGCCTCTACCTACGCCGACGCAGAGACTCATTCCGCGTCCCTGTTCGCGGGGGTCTGACAACCGCGCCAGACGCCCCTGTTCCCGCGAGGAGAGCACCGGCCTCGTATGAGGCCTGCGCAGACAGACAGAGACGCCTGGGGGCGGGACCCTCACGAGTCCCGCCCCCAGGCGGATCAGCTTAACGCCGAGCGGATCAGTACATGCCGCCCATGCCAGCGCCAGCGTCGTCGCCACCGGCGGCCGGAGCCTCGGGCTTGTCGGCGACAACGGCCTCGGTCGTCAGGAACATGCCTGCGATCGACGCAGCGTTCTGCAGCGCGGAACGGGTGACCTTGACCGGGTCGGAGATGCCGGCGGCCATGAGGTCGGTGTACTCGCCGGTCGCGGCGTTCAGGCCGTGGCCGGGCTCCATGTGCGCAACGCGGTCGGCAACCACGCCGCCCTCGACGCCCGCGTTCTCAGCGATCTGCTTGAGCGGGGCGGAGATGGCCAGGCGCACGATGTTGACGCCGGTCGCCTCGTCGCCGGTGAGGGTGTCGAGCTTGGGCAGCGCCACGGTGGCGGCCTGGATCAGGGCGACGCCGCCGCCGGCGACCAGGCCCTCTTCGGAAGCCGCGCGAGCGTTACGAACGGCGTCCTCGATGCGGTGCTTGCGCTCCTTGAGCTCAACCTCGGTGGCCGCGCCGGACTTGATGACGGCAACGCCGCCAGCCAGCTTGGCGAGGCGCTCCTGCAGCTTCTCGCGGTCGTAGTCGGAGTCGGTGTTCTCGATCTCCTGGCGGATCTGGCGCACGCGGGCATCCAGCATGTCCTTGTCGCCAGCGCCCTCGACGATGGTGGTCTCATCCTTTGGAGACGACGATCTTGCGGGCGCGGCCCAGCAGCTCGAGGTCAGCGTTCTCAAGGGAGAGGCCGACGGTCTCGGAGATGACCTGGCCGCCCGTCAGGATGGCCATGTCCTGCAGCATCGCCTTGCGGCGCTCACCGAAGCCGGGGGCCTTGACGGCCACGGACTTGAAGGTGCCGCGGATCTTGTTCACGACCAGCGTGGCGAGGGCTTCGCCCTCGACGTCCTCGGCGATGATCGCGAGGGGCTTGCCGGTCTGCATGACCTTCTCCAGGACGGGAACGATGTCCTTGACGTTGGAGATCTTGGAGTCCATGAGGAGGACGTAGGCGTCCTCGAGGACGGCTTCCTGGCGCTCCTGATCGGTCACGAAGTAGGCCGACAGGTAGCCCTTGTCGAAGCGCATACCCTCGGTGGTCTCCAGGGTGGTGTCGAAGGAGTTGGTCTCCTCGACGGTGACGACGCCCTCGGCGCCGACCTTCTCGAAGGCCTCGGCAATGAGCTTGCCGATGGCGGGGTCGTTGGCGGAGATGGAGGCCGTAGCAGCGATCTGCTCGGTGGTCTCGACGGGCTTGGCGTCGACGTGCAGCTGCTCGACGATGGCCTCGACGGCCTGGTCGATGCCGCGCTTGAGGGCGATCGGGTTGGAGCCGGCGGCGACGTTACGCAGGCCCTCGTGGACCAGCGCCTGAGCCAGAACGGTCGCGGTGGTGGTGCCGTCACCTGCGACGTCGTCGGTCTTCTTGGCAACTTCCTTCACCAGCTCGGCGCCGATGCGCTCGAACGGATCGTCGAGGTCGATTTCCTTAGCGACGGAGACGCCGTCCTTGGTGATCGTGGGGGCGCCCCACTTCTTGTCGAGCACGACGTTGCGGCCCTTGGGGCCAAGCGTCACCTTGACGGTGTCGGCCAGCAGGTTGAGGCCGTTCTCCATGCCACGACGGGCATCCTCATCAAACTTGATGATCTTGCTCATTGGAAATGTGTCCTTCCGCGATGCGGATCGGGTTCGATGCCCGCGACGGACGGCCACGTTTTTGAGGTGGCCTCATCGAACCGGTGGTCTTATCACTCTCCATGTCGGAGTGCTAACTATGATTTTGGCACTCACCACCCCAGAGTGCAAGGCGAGGTCACGGAGCTTGAGTCCGCTGCGCTCAGGGCGTAATGACCAACGATGAGGCCGGGCAGGCTCCGAGGCGACGCGCCGAACGACGTGAGGCCGCCTAGCCTCGCGGGCGGCAGGGCCCTCCGGCACCCGGAACACCCGCGGGCCCACAAGCAACACCATCAATTGGGCGGGCCGCCGCCCACGGAGCAGCCCAGCCCAACGTTCAGGCAATGGACATATGAAACCCGTGCCCCCCTCTACAGGCACTGACGCAGGCCAACGTGAAACCACCATCACCATTGCTCGCCCATGAACAGCAACCGTTGAAACCGACAACACCTCTGCGGCCGAAAAACGCACGAAAAACACCCATTTCTCACCCGCAAAGGCGACGGCGGTTTCAACTAGCCCACCTCACCGGCCCGCAAAGGCGACGCCGGTTTCAACCCCACATGGTCAAGTCCTGTGGAGTGGTGTAATCGTTTTGTGTCCTTCGGGGTGGGTTATGCGCTGAGTTGGAGTGGGGGTTCCTCCTGTTGGGTGGGTTGTGGTGTGAGTCGTGATTTGGTGAGGATGTCGAGGCTGAGGTAGCGTCGGCCTTCGGCCCATTCGTCGTTTTGTTCGGCGAGGACGGCTCCGACCAGGCGGATGATGGCTTGGCGGTTGGGGAAGATTCCCCACGGTGTCGGTGCGTCGGCGGATTTCGCGGTTGAGGCGCTCATTGGGGTTGTTGGACCAGATCTGGGTCCATACCCCGGTGGGGAAGGACGCGAACGCGAGGACGTCTGCCCTGGCTTGATCGAGGTGGTCACACACGGCGGGGAGCTTGTCGTGCACGTAGTCCAAGAGCCGGTCGTATTGAGCGTTGACCGATGCGGCGTCGGGTTGGTCGTACACCGAGTGCAGCATCGCTTTGACGGCGGGCCATAGCGCTTTGGGGGTGACCGACATGAGATTCGCGGCGTAGTGGGTGCGGCATCGTTGCCAGGTGGCTCCGGGCAGGTTCGCTGCGATGGCTTCAACCAGGCCCAGATGGGCGTCGCTGGTGACCAGGCGCACGCCGGTGAGGCCTCGGGCGACCAGGTCGGCGAAGAACTCGTTCCAGGCCGGACCGGTCTCGCTGGTGGATACGCGCACCCCCAGCACTTCGCGGTGTCCGTCATTGTTGACTCCGGTGGCAACCAGGACCGCGCACGAGACGACGCGTCCTCCTTCGCGCACCTTCATGGTCAGTGCGTCAGCGGCGACGAACGTGAAAGGCCCAGCGTCGTCGAGGGGGCGATGGCGGAACTCGTCCACGTGTTCGTCCAGGTCGGCTGCCATACGTGAGACCTGGGACTTGGACAGATCCTGTGATCCCCAGGGTTTTGACGAGCTTGTCCATGCGGCGCGTGGATACTCCTGCCAGGTAGCAGTGGGCGACCACTGTGATCAAAGGCGCTTTCGGAGCGTTTACGGCGCTGCAGCAGCCACTCTGGGAAAGTAGGTGCCTGAGCGCAGCTTGGGGATCGCCACGTCAATGGTGCCGACCCTGGTGTCCAGGGGCCGGTAGCGATACCCATTGCGCCTGGTCTGACGCTGCGGGTCTTGTTGACCCCACTGGGCCCCGCACACGGTGTCAGCGTCCGCTGATAACAACGCGTTAATCACGTGCTGGAGCAAGGGAACGCATCAAATCCGGGGACGCCTGGGACAACGCCTCGCCAAGCAGGCCAGCAGGGTCGATAATATGAGGAGCGGTCATCGTTGTGCCTCCAAATCGTTTCGAGTCAGAAGTAGAAGCTTTCTCGAAGGATCACACGGTGACCGCACCCATATCAAACGGGCCGACCACCACACGGTTACACCACTATGCGGGACACTACTCCCCACATGGACACGAGCGAGCAAAGGCGACAAGGGTTTCAACACAAACAGCAGATCGGCGCGCAACAGCGCCACCGGTTTCACTCAACAAGCATCGGCCTGATTATTCCGAACCAAGTTGTACCCGCCATACTCCATCTCGAGCCGCACACGCAAAAACACTCGTCCACCGCGCCTTAAAACGCCCATTTCGGTCCATTTTTCGTTCGCTGGGCGAACTTGTTCGCCCACAGGACGCAGCGACGTGGCGACGGTGCAACCACCGCCACCTCTGCGACCGCTACTACAGGCCAGCGTGAAACCGCCATCACCACTGCTCGCCCCTCAACAGCAACCGCTGAAACCGACAACACCTCTGCAACCGAAAAACACGCCAAAAACACCCATTTCTCACCCGCAAAGGCGACGGCGGTTTCAGTTGAAGCTCGACCTGCGCGAGCAAAGGCGACAAGGGTTTCAACCCCACACGGGCACGAGCAAGCAAAGGCGACGCCGGTTTCAGACAACCACACACCTGGCTTGCGGGATCCCGCTACACCACCAGCAGGCACCCATGCGCCCGCCCCTCAGAAAACTCGCACGCAATTCGATTGGGTGAAGCTTCAATAAAGTCCGAAAACGTTGCAATTCCAACGCCCATAATTCATGGTTTGAAAAAGTACGATCAGGGGAATTGCATGCGAAATTGCCTGTGGGCTCAGGAATGTGGGAAGTGACCACTGGATGCGAGTCCTGCGCGATGGAGAGGGCCCTGGCTGCGGTGCCCGTGGGCGGCGGTGGGACTGGCCGGGCAACACACAGCGACAAGCCGCGCCGGTGTGGAGGGCGCCGGAGGGACCGGAGGGCACGGGCGGGCTTCGAGGCGCGGCGACGAACGAAGTGAGGCCGCCTAGCCTCGCGGGCGGCCGGCCCATCCGGCGCCCGGAACACCAGCGGGGCAACAAGCAACAAGTCAGCGAGCCCGGCTGCGGTGCCCGTGGGCGGCGGCGGGACCGGCCGGACAACACACAGCGACAAGCCGCGCCGATGTGGAGGGCACCGCGAGGCCTGCGGGACCTGGCCGGACAACACACAGACACCCCGACCGATTGGAGGCCCCGCGGCGGCCGGAAATCTGTCGGGGCAACAAACAACGCAGAAAGACCGCCGCCCACCGGCACACCAAGCAGCCCAGCCCGCCGAACAGCACACGCGACGCCCGCAACACCCGTGGGGCCGCAACACCACACAGCAGCCCGTCAGCCCAACACGCCGCGTAGGCATAACAAAACCGCCCGGCCCCACAGGGGCCGGGCGGCTCAGCCAATATCAGTGACTCATCGCAGGATCACGACGATGTCGGGGTCTCCGAGGCCGCTCTCCTGGCGAACGTTGGAAATGCCGAGCTTGGCGGCAACGTCCTTCGCGGTTCCCTCCATGCGGAGATCCTCATAGAAGACGGTGGAGGCCTGCGTGGCCCAGCCGTCAGCGTTCGCGGCGGAGGTGCCCGCGTAGCCGGCCTGGTTCAGGATCTGAGCCTGCTGGCTGGCGTACCCCTGCGTGCCGGTTCCGTTGAGGACCTGGATGACAGCTCCATGGTCGGGCTCGGACGAAGCCGACGGGGAGGAGGAGCTGGCGGAAGGCGTGGGTTCAGCGGACGCAGCGGCCTCGGCTGTGGGCGACGCAGAGGGAGCGGCAGCGCTCGGGGTGGTCGCGGCGGGACTGGGCGCGTTGCTGACAGTGGTCTGCTGGCGCGACAGGGCGGTCGCCGCCGCCCATCCGAGGGCGGGAACGATCACGAGGATGGCCAGGAAAGGCCAGACGTTCTTCCACTTGGACGGCTTGGGGCGGTGCATGCCGACGGGCATATCTTCGCCGGCGCGGTCAAATTCATCCCTGGGGTACTGAGAACTCACGCGTTCAGACTATCGGAAAAGAAGGAGTGGGGCGCGAGTGGCGCGCGGGGAATGTGGCGTGGCCTGTGCGGCATTAGGCTGGTGCTATGAGTGAACACAATCCGCGCCCGTTGGCTGAGTTGATCGATCCGGGCTGGGCTCGGGCGCTGGCTCCGGTGGAGGGGCGCATCCACGAGTTGGGCGCAATGTTGGCTGCTGAGGTCGAGGAGGGCCGCGGCTACCTGCCTGCGGGCACGGATGTTCTCCGTGCCTTCACGTACCCGTTCGACAACGTGAAGGTTCTCATCGTCGGGCAGGATCCGTATCCGACGCCGGGGCACGCGATGGGGCTGTCGTTTTCGGTGCACCCGGGCGTGGCGTTGCCCAAGTCGCTCATCAACATTTTCCGCGAGTTGAGCGAGGACATGGGTGTTTCCGCTCCGACGTCGGGCGATCTGACGCCGTGGAGCGAGCAGGGCGTGTGCCTGCTGAATCGCGTATTGACGGTGCGCCCGGGTGCTCCCGCATCGCATCGAGGCCGGGGCTGGGAGGAGGTGACGCAGTGCGCGATTGACGCGCTGGTGTCCCGGAAGCGTTCGGATGGCTCGCGTGCTCCCCTCGTGGCGATTCTGTGGGGTAAGGACGCGCAGTCGCTCGCGCCGCGTCTGGGCGACACGCCGATTATTGCCTCCGCCCACCCGTCGCCGCTCTCTGCGTATCGAGGATTTTTCGGGTCGAAGCCGTTCTCGCGCGCGAATCAGCTGTTGGAGGCGCAGGGCGCGTCGGGCGTGGATTGGTCGCTCGGCGCTTCTCATTGACGAGGCCGCGGCACCTCATCCGATCAGGTGGTCTCGGCTGCGGCTGCGGTGCCGCGATGAGGGACTCCGTGGAGCCGGCTATCGGACTCGAACCGATGACCTGCTGTTTACAAGACAGCTGCTCTACCAACTGAGCTAAGCCGGCGGCGGACACTAGTGTGCCACAGGTAGGGGCTCGTGCGCGCGGGCGGGCCGGATCGCCGTCAACAAGCGCGCACCGACGAGGTTCCCCATTGCGCGCTGCAGGGACCCGGCGTGCGCCTCCAGGACCTCCGCTGTGCGCCACAGATGTGAAGCTCACGGCGAACAAGTGAGGGGTGGGACCGCCACGCGGTCCCACCCCTCACTGATTGAAGGCTCAGTTGGAGCTGTCGGTCGTCTCGGAGCTCTGGGCTTCGCCGGCGCCGCTCTGGGAGGGCTCGGTGGCCTCGGGGGCCGGAGTTTCGGTCGTACCCTGGCTCGCGGAATCGGTGATACCGAATGCTCCTGCAACCGTCTGACGCCACTGGCTGGCTTCTGCGGGGAGTCGGAGGACGCTCGAGTGGTCCTTGATCAGCTCGGGGGTGCCGAGGGTATCGCCGCGCCCGCTGTAGTTGGTGCTGCCCCACGCGTTGGTAGCGCTCTGGAGGTAGCTCTCTGCGGCGTTGAGGGGGAAGGTGGCGATGACGTCGTCGGGAACACCGACTCCAGCGGCGATCTGCTTGATCTGTTTCCAGGAGGCGTCAAGGTTCTGCACAACGGTGCCGTTGGAGGCCTGGAACTGCGTGCGGAAGTAGGCGAGCAGCGCGTGGTGGAAGTCCACCCACTTGTCGGGCGCCTTCTGTGCGACGACGAGGGAGGCACCTGTTGCGGCCTTCTGATAGTCCATGCCGACGGTGGTGACTGGCTGGATTTCGAGGTTGTAGCGGCCCTCAGCGGCCCACGTGGTGAGGTCCTCGCCCATGATAGCGTCGAGGTCGGCGCAGACGTGGCAGGAGTAGTCGAAGTACTCGGTGAGGGTGGGCAGGTTCGGGTCCGCTTCGCTGACAATGCCGTTCGAGTTGAGGATGATCGGGCGGCCGTCTGCGTAGTCACCAAAAGATCGCGGAGGCGTCGACGTTGCGGGCAGCGTTGACCTGCGCCTGCTGCTTCCAGATCACGCCGCCGACGGCTGCGACGACCGCGAGGACGATGACTGCGACGGCGGAAATGACGATGATGCGGGTGCGGCGGTCAGCGCGCTCCTGCGCCTGGCGCATCTGGGCGGCTTTCGCGCGCACGGGATCGACGGCCGGCTTCTTCTTCTGAGCCATGGACTCACCTTCCGAAAGTAGTTGAATATTGTACAAGTATCGGGCGCAGCATAACCGCGCTCAGTGCGACAGCCCACCTGTGACGATAAACCACGCACCCGCAAGGAACGCCACACAGCCTACCGCGAAGAGGCCTCGCCCCCAGGCAGGACGCACGATCGAGCGCAGCGTTGTGGACACACCGACCCTCAGATCGGCGGTAAACGGCATGAGCCAGGCAGTCAGCATCATTACTGCGGCGAGCGCCCACACGACGATCGTGACTCGCGGGTCGCTCAGCCAGTAGTCCGTGCGATCGACGCCGGTGGCCGCGACGACATCGGCGGGCCACGACCACAGGACGCGCCCCTCGCGCGAATAGGACACGAAGGCCCAGATCCCGTACGGAACGAGGCCTCCGACAACGAGGCCAAGCGCGGTCGATAGGATCGAGCGCACCAGCAGGATGGGCGACATGGCGATGACGGCGGCTGTGTCGCTGGCCTTCGCGCCTCGCAGGATCCGACGGCGCTCCAGCCACCGCGACATCGCGCCGATCAGGCCGAAAGCGGTGAGCGCGATCCCCAGGATCATGGAGCCGGTGAGACCGAAGAGGAAGGGCAGGGAGGCCAGGAGGGCCAGCAGTGCGGCGCCCGAGACCCATGTCCCTTTCGCGGTGGACGAGGACCCGTCCGCCGAAGCGGCGCCCGCCCCCATCGCCGGATTGGGGTTCCACTGGGGACCCGGTGCCATCTGCTGCGGAGCGACGCCCGCCTGCGGATAGGCTGTTGCCCGTAGCCGGGGGCAAAACCGGGATCATACGCGCCCTGCGGCCCCGGGTACTGAGGCTGAGTGTAGGGGGCCATGACCTCGGTGGGATCCGAGTCGTCAACGCGCTGCCAGACGTCGGTGGCATCATCGCGCCAAGCGACCTCCTCGGGGTCATCGGACCAGTCGCCATACCCCTGGGCTACCGACGCGGTGTCCACGACGTCGGTGTGGTCGTTGGCCGCTGTGAATTCCGAGGCGTCTCGGCGCGGATGCTGCGGATAGGAGACGGCGCGCGCACCGGAGACATCCGGACGCTGACCCGCGTCCTCCCACTCGGGAGGGGCGGCAATCTCCTGGGGGTCCGAGTTCACCATCTGCGTACGCATGCCCGTGTCGAGCAGCTGCGCCCAGTTCACAGTCACGTAGTCGAGCTCGCCGGGTGCCCACCCGACGGCGCTCATGAGATCGGCGACAATCAGGGAGGGCGACGGACGATCGTCGGGATCGGGGGCGAGGCCGCCCGCGAGCGCGTCTGCGACCATGGGGTGCAGTCCGGCCATGTCGGGGTCCCCTTCCAGGACGCGCAGCATCGTGGCGGACACGTCGCCCTTGCCAAACGGCGGGCGCCCGGTGGCACAGGACAGCAGGGTGGCGCACCACGCCCACCAGTCCGACTCCTTCGTGGCGCCGTGGCCCTGCAGGAGCTCGGGGGCGGTGTACCCGGCCGTGCCCGACACGAGGCCTGTGCTGGTCAGGTGCTGATCGGAGGTTGCCATCGCGATACCGAAGTCGATGAGGACCGGGCCACGCGGCGAACAGATGATGTTGGAAGGCTTAATGTCGCGGTGGATGATGTTGGCGTGATGAACGGCCGCGATCGTGGACGCCAGGTGGTAGGACAGGGCGGCGACGCCGCGCAGAGGAACCGGCCCGGAGACGAGGATTCCGCGAGCGTGGGGCCCTCCACGTACTCCGAGACAACGAAAGGCTGGGAGGCCTCGGTTTCCGCATCGACGATGTGCGCGACGAACGGCGAGCGCACGGAGTTCACGGTGCGCGTCTCGCGCTCCAGGCGCTGGCGCGACTCCTCCGAGGCGGCCATCGCCGGGTGCATGGCTTTGAGGGCGACACGCGTGCCGCCCCCATCTTCGGCGAGCCAGACCGTTCCCGCGCCGCCCGTACCGAGCCGACGGATCAGCCTGTAGCCGCCCAGTTCCTCGCCTTCTTCCACGCCCTCAGCCTACCTGGCCCCTCCCCCATCTGCGGCCACCCGCGCGGGGCAGCCCCGGCCTCGTCCCCGAATCTGACGGGCAAACACACGCTGCCAATCCACCATGTGGCCCGAACTGTACACCCTCGAACGAGCGTGCTAACTTCACTCTTAGTCGCGCGCGCGGAACGATCCGCGTTCGCACTCCGTGGGCGAAGACGCTCCACGGTTAGCCCACTACGGATCGTCCGGCACGTACCTGCCGGTGGGAAGGAAACTCCATGGCAACCGTTACCTTTGACAAGGCCACCCGCGTCTACCCGGGTTCCGACAAGCCCGCCGTCGACCAGCTCGACCTCGAGATCCAGGACGGCGAATTCCTCGTTCTCGTCGGCCCCTCCGGCTGCGGCAAGTCGACCTCGCTGCGCATGCTCGCCGGCCTGGAGGACGTGAACTCCGGCCGCATCCTCATCGGCGACAAGGACGTCACGGACGTTCCGCCGAAGAACCGCGACATCGCGATGGTCTTCCAGAACTACGCCCTCTACCCCCACATGTCGGTGCGCGAGAACATGGGCTTCGCCCTGAAGATCGCCGGCACCCCCAAGGAAGAGATCAACAGGCGCGTCGAAGAGGCCGCTAAGATCCTCGACCTGGAGCCCTACCTGGACCGTAAGCCTAAGGCTCTGTCCGGCGGCCAGCGTCAGCGTGTCGCCATGGGCCGCGCGATCGTCCGTAAGCCCCAGGTGTTCCTCATGGACGAGCCCCTGTCGAACCTGGACGCCAAGCTGCGTGTCCAGACCCGTACGCAGATCGCTTCCCTGCAGCGTGAGCTCGGCGTCACCACCGTGTACGTCACCCACGACCAGACCGAGGCTCTGACGATGGGCGACCGCATCGCGGTCCTCGCCGGCGGCCTCCTCCAGCAGTGCGGCACCCCGCAGGAGATGTACGAGCGTCCCGCCAACGAGTTCGTCGCTGGCTTCATCGGCTCCCCCGCCATGAACCTGGGCACCTTCACGGTCGAGGGCGAGTGGGCCAAGCTCGGCCCCGCGCGCGTGCGCGTCTCCAAGGCCGCCCGCGCCGCGATGACCGCTGAGGACGGCGGAAAGATCAAGATCGGCTTCCGTCCCGAGGGCCTGGACGTCGTCACCGACGGCTCCGAGGGCACCATCCCCGTCGAGGTCGACTTCGTCGAAGAGCTCGGCTCGGATGCCTACGTGTACGGCCACCTGGCCGGCGCTGCCGAGGATGAGACCCTGGGATCCGGCTCCGAGGGCACGGGCAAGCAGCTGATCGTGCGCGTTCCCCCGCGTACCGCCCCCGCGCGCGGCGGCGTCCTGCACGTGCGCATCCGCGAGGGTCAGCAGCACAACTTCTCCGCTGCAACGGGCGTTCGCCTGCCCGAGTGACGCGTAGCGCTCACGCACAGCGATAATCGGCCCCGGCCTCGTCCACTCATACCTCCAGGACGAGGCCGAGGTTTCGCTATGCCCGTGTGTGTTCTTGGCCGCGACTAGCGCAGATACCGAGTCGGGGCTATACGCACGGCGTTCAAGATGAGACAATGGATCTCATGGCTCTGGACATTACGGCGGCCGCAATCGACCCCGCCCTTTTGGACCTCCCGTGGGATGTTCCCCTCGAGGAGTGGCCGTCCAACCTACTCGCAGCACTTCCCCGCGGTATTTCCCGCCACATCGTGCGCTTCGTGAACCTGTCCGGTCGAGTGCTCGCGGTCAAGGAGATCGGTCCGACCGTCGCCCATCACGAGTACGACCGCCTGCGCGACCTGAAGCGACTGGACGCCCCGGCGGTCCAGCCGGTCGCCGTGATCACGGGCCGCAAGACCCCCGAGGGTGAGGAACTCAACGCGGTTCTCATCACCGAGCACCTGCAGTTCTCCCTCCCATACCGCGCGCTGTTTTCCCTGTCGATGCGCGAGGACACCGCGACGCGCCTCATCGACGCGCTCGCGCTTCTCCTCGTGCGCCTGCATCTCCTGGGCTTCTACTGGGGCGACGTCTCCCTGTCGAACACGCTGTTCCGTCGCGACGCGGGCGAGTTCGCCGCCTACCTGGTCGACGCCGAGACCGGCGAGCTGCACCCCAAGCTCACCGAGGGCCAGCGCGAGTACGACGTCGACCTGGCCCGAACGAACATCATCGGCGAGCTCATGGACCTCCAGGCCGGCGGGTTCTTCCCCGAAGACGCCGACCCCATCGACGTCGGCGACCGCATCCGCACCCAGTACGACCTGCTGTGGACAGAAGTGACCGCCGAGGAATCCATTCCCAACGAGCAGCGCCAGTATCTGGTCAGTGAGCGCATCCGCCGCCTCAACGACCTCGGTTTCGACGTCGCCGAGCTGCACATGTCCACCGATTCCTCCGGCGAGCGCCTCGTCATTCAGCCCAAGGTGGTCGACGCCGGTCACCATAACCGCAAGTTCATGCGCCTGACGGGCATGGACGTCGGTGAACACCAGGCGGTGCGCCTCCTCGCCGACATCGACGTGTGGCGCGCGACGAACGGCCTCCAGGACCTTCCCCTCGAGCAGGCTGCCCACGAGTGGCTCACCGACGAGTTTGCCCCCGTCGTGCGCGCGATTCCGCGCGAGCTCGCTGGCAAGCTCGAGCCCGCGCAGCTCTACCACGAGTATCTCGAGCACCGCTGGTACATGGCCCAGCAGGCCGGCCACGACGTGTCACGAGACGACGCCCTGGCCTCGTACGTGGAGACGATTCTGCCGTCCAAGCGCGACGAGGCCGTCCTCATCGAACCCGGTCCGGGTCGCGCGTCCATGCTCAGCGCCGAAGCACACCCCGACCTATGGTGAGGGGACAGTTCGTCCCGTCCCATTCACGCTAGGAGCACCTATGTCTGAATTTCCCCGCATCTTTGCCCACCGGGGCGCGTCTTCCCTGGCTCCCGAGAACACGATCGCCGCGTTCGCCAAGGCCATGGAGGTCGGCGCACGGTGGTTCGAGTTCGACGTGGACATCACGGGCGACGGCTCACTGATCGTCATTCACGACGACACCCTGGACCGCACGACGACGGGGTCCGGCTCCTACTACCAGCTCGGGTTCTCTGACATCCGGCGGCTGGACGCGGGCCGCTGGTTCTCGGACACGTACCGCTTCGAGCGCATTCCCGAGGCCACCGACGTGCTCGCCTTCGCGCACGCTCAGCAGATGGGCGCGAACCTGGAGATCAAGCCCTGCGCGGGCGGTGACCGCCTGCGCGAGCATTTAATCGAGGCCCTGGCCGTCACTCTCAACGGTGACAAGGTTCCGTCCCGGCTCATCGTGTCTTCCTTCGACCACGAGCTCCTCGCAGCCTTCCACGAGGCGTGTCCGACGGTTGCGCTCGGCTGGCTGATTGAGCGCGCTTCGGAGGAGTGGCGTGAGGGGGCGCGGCTGCCCTGGGCACCACCGCTATCCACCCGGGCGTTGAGGGTCTCACTGAGTCCGACGTGCGCGCGATGCGCGACGCGGACTTCGAGGTCAACGTGTGGACCGTCAACGACGTCGAGCAGGCCCGTGAGCTGGCTTCGTGGGGCGTCACCGGTATCTTCACGGATCGCCCGCAGGACTTCCCCGCCGAGGCCCTGAAGGCCTGACGCGTACGGGCGCGGCCTGCGCCCGTACCACTACCTAACTGACGAGACAGCCGGGGTCACAAACGACCCCGGCTGTCTCATACGTATGCGGCGGACGGCTCCCTTACGCCTCGCCTGCGCGGCGCGCGAAGCGCTTGGAGACGTGCTTGGCCAGCGACAGCTCGGCGATCGAGTCGACGACCATCAGACCGCCCACGATGCCCGCGAAACGCATCCAGCCCGAGCGAGGCGAGGAGGCACGCACGGCGGCGACCAGCATGCCGGTTCCGACGATGGCCTCGGCGGCGACGGCGGCGTGAATGATCCACGGGCGTTCGACGGCCGCGGACTCGTAGGCGTTCCACAGGGGCTTCACGACCGACTGCGGCTGGCCCATCATGATGTCGACGCTGCGGCCGATCGCGTTGGAGATGCCGCGAGCCAGGTGCACGGAGACGCCCTCGACGTCCTCGAGGTCGGTGGTGCCCAGGAGGAAGTCGGCGACGGAGCCGGGCAGGCCGAGGGCGCGCACGACCTTCCACACGGATTCCTCGCCGGTCGTGGCCACGGACGCCCACAGGGCGTCGGCGTCGGAACCGGGGACGGCCTCGGCGATCTCCAGGAGATCGAGGCGGTCGCCCACCAGGTCGATGACCTCGCCGGGCAGTTCCGCGGTGCGGTCGTGTCCACCGGGAACGATCGCAGCGTCCATGCCCCAGTTGTGGGAGATGATGTGCTCGAGGTGGTCGTCGGTAACCAGGAAGACCTGGAATTCACCGTCCGTCACGGAGAGAGTCACGAGCGGCAGATCTCCGAAGTTCCAGCCCTCCTTCTCGGCGGGCAGCTCAGCGAGCAGCGCGCGGTGCCCCTCTGCAAGCTCGAGGTCGCCGAGATCCACGCCCTCGAGAGCTGCCAGGAGGGGCACGGACGAGGCGGGGGTACGGCCAATCTCGACGATGCGGGTGGGCGTCGGGTCAACGGCCGCTGCCTCCTCGTCGGAGGGCCACACCTTGCCCAGCGGCGAGTCGCCCTCGGGCAGGTGGTCGGCCGTCGCGTTACCGATGCGCACCTCTGCGTCGAACAGGATAGCGAGTTCGTCGGCCAGTTCGGCGGGGGTCGGGCCGGGAACCACCTCGGTCGAGCCGGCGGGCACGGTAGCGACACGCTCCTTATCGACCGCGACGTTCAGGCCCAGCATCTGCGGCGAGGAGGGGAACCACTCGAGCTGGGCGAGGATCGAACGCTCCTTCAGCTCGCCGGCGACCACGCTGGGATCCAGATCGTGGCCGATGATCATGCCTTCAATGCGAGTCCATTCCTGGGCCATGTCGCTACCTTCCTGTCCGTGGTGATGTCCTCTCACCACTCTATAGTTCCATTGTGTCGCGTAGGTCGCTACTTCGCTCGCCCGCGCGGTCAGTTACGAGATTTGTGTTGCGGCGCCCCGGCCTCGTCCGTCAACGCTGCGCCTGCCGCGATCATCACGGTCCACGCGGCCTGGGTCCAAAGCACATCATTCTTTCAGTATCCGACGCCCGTCATTGGGTGGTCCTCGCTGCGGTTCACTGCGCAGTTGCCCCATCATACGGCGCGCAAACAGTCGGTTTCAAGAGGCATTGTGCTCTGAACGGCCGAGACGAGGGAGTCGCGAGGCGTCACGCGACAGGTTTGAGTCCTTCGTCATATGTTGCTATCCTGACCCGTTACGCGGCTCCACGGGCAAAGGGGACCGCATCCCTCACATGAAAGCAGCTATCATGCCTTTTCTCAGCATCGCAGTCATCGCCGTCGCTGCAACTGTCTTTTTGCTCCTGTTCCTCTGGGCGAGCTTCGTGTCCGCCTCGCCGGGCGAAGTCAAGGTCATTTCCGGCCCGCGCGGTCAGCGCGTCCTCCACGGTAAAACGGGATGGAAATTCCCCCTCCTCGAGCGCGTGGACACCATGACCGCCTCAATGATCTCCGTTGACGCCCAGACCACGGACTTCGTTCCCACGAACGACTACATCAACGTGCGCGTCGACGCGGCCGTCAAGGTCCGCATCGCGACCGACGATAAGGCGCTGTTCCAGGCCGCGACCCGCAACTTCCTCTACAAGACGACCTCCGAGATCTCCGAGGAGGTGCGCGACACACTAGAGGGCCACCTGCGCGCCATCATCGGCCAGATGAAGCTCACCGACATCATCACCGACCGCGCCGCCTTCTCCGAGCGCGTCCAGGAGAACGCCAAGCAGGACCTGGAGGAGATGGGCCTTCTGATCGTCGCCTTCAACATCCAGAACGTCACCGACCAGAACGGCGTCATCGACAACCTCGGTATCGACAACACCGAGCAGATCCGCAAGACCGCCGCCATCGCTAAGGCGAACGCGCAGAAGGAGGTCGCGCAGGCGACCGCCATTGCCCAGAAGGAAGCCAACGACGCACAGGTCGCCTCGCAGCTCGAGATCGCTCAGAAGCAGACGGACCTCGCTAAGCGCCAGGCCGCACTCAAGGTCGAGGCCGACACCGAGAAGGCAAAGGCCGACGCCGCCTACGAAATCCAGTCGCAGATCCAGCGCCGCGACATTGAGCGCGAGACCGCGCAGGCCGACATCGTCAAGCAGGAGCAGCAGGCGGTCATCAAGGAGAAGGAAGTCGTCGTCACCAAGCAGGCCCTGCAGGCCGAGGTGAACGCGAAGGCCGACGCCGAGCGCTATGCCGCCGAGAAGAAGGCCGACGCGGCCCTGTACGCGCGTCAGCGTCAGGCCGAGGCCGAGGCCTTCGAGCGCACCAAGAAGGCCGATGCCGACAAGCAGGCCATGCTCGCCGAGGCGCAGGGTATCGAGGCTCGAGGCCGCGCCGAGGCCTCCGCGATCGGCGCGAAGCTGACGGCCGAGGCCGAGGGCCTCGAAAAGAAGGCCATTGCTATGACGAAGATGAACCAGGCGGCAGTGCTGGAGATGTACTTCCGCGCGTTGCCCGAGGTGGCGCGCGCCGTGGCCGAGCCGCTGTCCAAGGTCGACACCATCACCATGTACGGCGAGGGCAACAACGCCCAGATGGTCGGCGATATTACGAAGTCGATCAGCCAGATCAACGCGGGCCTGGGCGATTCGTTGGGTCTGGACCTGCAGCAGCTGTTCTCGGCTCTCCTGGGCGCCAAGCTCGTGTCCCCCACGATCTCCGAGGCGGTCGAGGAGGGCGTGCGCGACGCCGCTTCCCCGAATCCTCCGCAGGTGTGAGCGAGGCTTGAGCTCAACGCGGGCGCGACGCGACCGCGTGTGAGGCGGGCCGCTCGTGATACGGGGCGGGATCCTACGGGATCCCGCCCCGCTGCTATACCATCAAGCGGTAGCATTAAGCATGGAACGAATAGTAAAAGGCTCCCTCCTCGTGAGGGTTGGTGCCGCCTCACACCCTCGTCGTTCTAGGCGTGTCAGGACTCGCCTACCTGGCATTGAGTCACTGCCGACGCATACGTGCACGACACGTAGGTCCGCCCCAGCTGCCCCGACCTATCGACGCTCGCCATGGTTTGCAGTCCAGGTCAGCGCCCCTGCTCGATGGGCTCGCCGGGATACGACGATCCGAGCAGGGGCCCGCTCGCTGGTCTTCAGGTCGCGATGCAAAAGTGCGCATCACACGAGTGACGCAACACTGCAGACTGACACGAAACCAACACAACGCCGGAGGGGATTGCATGCGAAATTGGTCTCGTCAGCTCACTGGTGTGAGGGGCACGTCAGGTCGGAGAGCCGCGCCGCGATGCCGGTGGGCGGCGGCAGGGCCTGGCCGCGCATCGAGACGACGCGCCGAGCCAATCATCAGCACACCCGGCTCCACTGGTGTGGAGGGCGCCGGAGGGACCGGAGGGCACGGGCGGGCTTCGAGGCGCGGCGCCGAACGAAGTGAGGTCGCCTAGCCTCGCGGGCGGCCGGGCCCTCCGGCGCCCGGAACACCCGTGGGGCAGCAAGCAACGCCGGAGATCTGTCGGGGCAACAAACAACACGAAGCCGCCCGGCCCCACAGGGGGCCGGGCGGCTCACGCATCAGGCCGCTAGGCGGCTCTCAGCGAAGGTTTCAGCGCATCTGGGTGCCGTCGGAGCCCAGACGCTGGCAGGCCTCAACGACGCGGGCGGCCATGCCGGCCTCGGCCGACTTGCCCCACGAACGCGGGTCGTACTGCTTCTTCACGCCGACCTCGCCGTCGATCTTGAGGACGCCGTCGTAGTTGCGCATCATGTGGTCGACGACCGGGCGGGTGAACGCGTACTGCGTGTCGGTGTCGACGTTCATCTTGATGACGCCGTTGGCGACAGCGGTGGCGATCTCCTCGGCGGTGGAGCCGGAGCCGCCATGCATGACCAGGTCGAAGGGACGGTGGTCGAGGCCGAAGTGCTCCGCGACCTCGTTCTGGATGGTGCCGAGCAGCTCGGGACGCAGCTTCACGTGGCCGGGCTTGTAGGCGCCGTGCACGTTGCCGAAGGTCAGGGCCGTGATGTAGCGGCCCTTCTCGCCCAGGCCCAGGGCCTCGACCGTCTTGATGCCGTCTGCGGTGGAGGTGTAGAGCTTCTCGTTGATCTCGCCAACGACGCCGTCTTCCTCGCCACCAACAGCGCCGACCTCGATCTCGAGGATGGTGTTGGCCTTGACGGACATGGCGAGCAGTTCCTTCGCGATCTCCAGGTTCTCGTCGAGCGGGATCGCGGAGCCGTCCCACATGTGGGACTGGAAGGTGGGGAGCTTGCCGTCGGCGACCTGGCCGGCCTCGATCTCGAGGAGGGGACGGACCCAGGAGTCGATGTTCTGCTTGGCGCAGTGGTCGGTGTGCAGAGCCACGGTGATGCCGTAGTTCTTGGCGACCTCGTAGGCGTAGGCGGCGAGGGCCAGAGAGCCGGTGACGCGGTTCTTGATGGTGGAGCCGGAGCCGTACTCGGCGCCGCCGACGGAGATCTGGATGATGCCGTCGGACTCGGCCTCGGCGAAGCCCTGGAGGGCGGCGGTGATGGTCTGGGACGAGGTCACGTTAATCGCGGGGTAGGCGAACTTGCCGTCCCGTGCGCGATTCAGCATCTCTGCGTAGACCTCAGGGGTTGCGATAGGCACTTGGAGCCTCCTAATCGAGTGACAGTTTTGTCGTGATCGATTGTCTCACATTTTGCACGTGCGGGAGGGGATGGAAGTCCCGTTCGGACAGGTTCTTTTCTTCCCACGGCCGCATGTGGTAGGCGTTTCGCGAGTCCGGGGTATTCGGCGCGTTTCCTCTCGGGTCTGAGCCGCGACGAGGCCTGGGTACTCGTCGCGGGTCGGGCGCCCTGTGCGGTGGCGGGTTCAGATGCTGGAGGGGGCACTGAGGCGCGAGGCGTGTGCCCACATGACGATGGCGGCGGCATGACCGACGTTCATCGAGCGCGTCGACCCCCGTTGGGTGATCGCCACGACGACCTCGCAGGCGGCGAGCATCTCCTCGCTTAGGCCCGAGGCCTCGGAACCGAAGACCAGGCACGCGTACCTGGGCAGCACCGCCCCTTCGAGCGCGACGGCCCCCTCGACATTGTCGACGCCGACGAGTGTCAAGCCCTCACGCGAGCAATGCTCAACGAGTTCGCCCACCTCGGGATGGTAATCCACCGGAAGGTAACGGTCGGTGACCATCGCGCCGCGACGGTTCCACCGCTTGCGCCCCACGACGTGCACGCGGCGCGCACCCATGGCGTTCGCCGTGCGCACAATCGACCCAATATTGAAGTCATGATCGAGATTCTCCACCGCCACCTCGAACGGCAGCGAGCGGGCAGCGACATCTGCTCGAATCGCGTCCATCGTCCAATACCGGTAGCGATCTTCGACGTTGCGCCGATCCCCCGCCTTCAGGAGTTCCCGGTCGTAGCGCTCGCCAACCGGCCAGGCGGCCTCCCCGCACGGCCACGGACCGACCCCGACCTGCCCGGACTGCGCGGCCCCGGCCTCGTCGTTCCCGCACGCGCCATCACGCGCGATGTCACACCCCGTTTTCGAACTCGTTCACGGATCCCACCCTAGCGGCACCGTAGAATGGAGGCATGACTGCCCTGACGCACGAACCCACACCACTGACCGAACTACCTCCAGTCACCGCATGGCTCTCCGACATGGACGGCGTCCTGGTCAAGGAAAATCGGGCGCTTCCGGGCGCGAACGAATTCCTCGCCGCTCTGCGCGAAAAGAACATCCCCTTCCTGGTCCTCACCAACAATTCGGTGTTCACGAACCGCGACCTGTCCGCGCGCCTGGCGAACTCCGGCCTGGACATCCCCGAGGACAACATCTGGACCTCCGCGAACGCGACGGCCGCGTTCCTACACCAGCAGTCGCCCGGCTCGACCGCCTACGTCATCGGCGAGGCCGGCCTGACCACCGCGATCCACGCCGCGGGATACGTGATGACGGAGATCGACCCCGAGTTCGTGGTGCTCGGCGAGGTGCGTTCCTACGACTTCCACGCGCTGACGCACGCGATCCGCCTCATCGAGGGCGGCGCGAAGTTCATCGCGACCAACCCCGACGTGTCGGGCCCCTCCGACGAGGGCACGCTGCCCGCGTGCGGCGCGATCGCAGCGATGATCACGGCGGCGACCGGTCACAAGCCCTACTTCGTCGGCAAGCCGAACCTGTCATGATCCGCGCGGGCCTGAACAAGATCGGCGCGCACTCCGAGAGCGCCGCGATGGTCGGCGACCGCATGGACACGGACGTACGCGCGGGCGTCGAGGCAGGCCTGCGCACCCACCTGGTCCTGTCGGGTTCCACGGCCCGCGAGGACGTCAACAATTTCCCGTTCCGCCCCTTCGGCATCCACGAGGGCATCGGCGATCTCATCGAGCTCGTCGAGGCGGCGCACTGACCCACACCGATCCGGAAGGAACACTCATGACCAACGATTCCCACAAGGCGCGCCTGGCTGCCCTCGTCCAGGAGCTCTCCGTCATCCACGAGAAGGTGACCCTGGCGTCGGGGCGCGAGTCCGACTTCTACGTCGACATGCGCCGTTCGACCCTGCACCACGAGGCGGCTCCCCTCATCGGCCACGTCATGCTGGACCTCCTGGAGGAGTCCGGCTTCGCGGTGGGCGAGGACTACGTGGCCGTCGGCGGCCTAACGATGGGCGCTGACCCCGTCGCCACCGCGATGATGCACGCTGCCGCGTCGCGCGGCCTGGACCTGGACGCGTTCGTCGTGCGTAAGGCCGCGAAGGATCACGGCATGAAGCGCCGCATCGAGGGCCCGGACGTCGTGGGCAAGAACGTCGTCGTCCTTGAGGACACGTCCACGACCGGTGGCTCGCCGCTGGAGGCAGCGCTCGCGCTGCGCGAGGCCGGTGCGAACGTCGTCGCCGTCGCGGTGATCGTCGACCGCGCGACGGGCGCGAAGGAGCGCATTGAGGCCGAGGGCTTCCCGTACTTCTACGCGCTGGGCCTGGAGGATATCGGCCTGGCCTGATTCTCCCTTCTCTCTGACGAGGCCGGGGCCGGGTTCTGCGCGAACCTAGCCCCGGCCTCGTTTCAGTGCGTGCACCCTCACATGTGGGGAACGGCGCGCATGGCGCGCGCGGTCACCCAGCGCGGGGCGAGCTTCATGGCACCCATGGCGACCTTGTAGGGGATGGTGGGGGTGACCTGAACGCGGCCCGCACGCACAGCGTTGAGGGCATCTGTGACGACCCGCTCGGGGCTGGCCATGAGCCAGGAGGGAGTCGAACGCATGTCGACGCCCGCGCGCTCGAAGAAGGGGGTGTCGACGGGGCCGGGGCACACGACCGTGGCGGTGATGCCCGATCCCTTGAGCTCGGCGGCGAGGCCCTCGGTGAAGGCGACGACCCAGGCCTTGTGGGCAGAATAGGTGCCTGCACCCGTGCGCGAGGCGACGGACCCAACGTTGAGGATGGCGCCGCGTCCGCGCGAGCGCATGGAGATGCCGGCGTGGTGGGCCAGAGTCATGACGGCGCGGACCATGACGTTCAGGCCGTTGATTTCGTTCTCGAGGCTGTTCTCCAGGAATTCGGTTCCCAGCCCGAAGCCGGCGTTGTTGACGAGGAGGTCAACCGGCGCCAGGTCGGTCTTCTCACGATCTGCGGGGCCTCCCACATCGAGGCGCGCGGAGACGCGCGCGCAGCCGGAGTCGGTGGACAGGTCCGCGGCGATCACCTCAGCGCGCACTCCTGCGACGTTCGCGAGCGAGTCCGCGAGCGCGCGCAGAGCGTCTTCGCTGCGCGCGACGAGCACCAGGTCGTGGCCCGCGGCGGCCAGCTGCCAACAGAATTCTTCACCAATGCCGGAGGTCGCTCCGGTGACCAGCGCTGTTCCCATGGGGGAAGTCTAGCGCTGCAAGGTGCGCGCAGCACGAAGCCGGGGCGGGAACGCGTGTGCGTCCCGCCCCGGCTTGTCGTGTCATCGGGTCCGGATCAGGTATCCGGCTCCGCCACCGGCGAGGGCCGCCGGGATGACGAGGAGGACCAGCCAGTATGGGCTCCATCCGCCTGTGCGGCTGCTCTCGGCGGCCGCGGCGATCGGCATGGCGCCCGCCGCGTTGGCCGTCCCGTTCTCGGGGGCGCCCACGCTACCGCTCTGCTCCGTCTCACCGCTGGGCGCTCCGCTCTGGGGAGCGGCCGAGGGACTCGCGGACGGGGTGGCCGCGGGGGCTGCCTTCGGGGCGGTCACGGGTGCCGAGCTGGCCGCACCGTTCGTCCCGCTTGTCGCTCCGTTGCTGCGAGCAGCCGGAGCGCTGGTCGCGCTACCGCCAGTCGCCGCGGGTGCGGTGCGAGTCGCTCCGGACGAGACCGGGGTGCCTGCGTTGGTCGCCGGTGCTGCGGGCACTCGAACCGGGCCGCCACTGGGCGCAGGAGCCGGGAAGGGGCGCGGCATCGGTGCCGGATCAGCGGTCGGGGCGGGTGCGGGAGCTGGATCCGCAGAAGGCGCGGGGGCTCGGCGCAGGGTCCTCGCTCGGCGCAGGAGCCGGTGCAGGATCCGCAGTGGGCGCGGGGCGGGCTCAGTCGTGGGCGCGGGCGCAGGCGTCGGGTCCGGGGTGGGGACCGGCTCCGGCACCGGGGATGGTCCGGGTGACGGCGTCGGCACGGGCTCTTCCTCGACCGGCGCAGGCTGCTCATTGTGACGCCCGGATCGGACGATCACGGTGAAGGACTGGGGCTCGACGAGGCTGCGCTCGCCGCTGCGCGCGCCCACCTCGATGCGGTAGGTACCGGGCGCGCTGAAGACCCAGTTGCCGTGCATGTGCGTCGCCTCGGTCGTGTGGACGAGTCCGTCGCCCTTGGTCGAGTCGAAGTGGACCTTCGCGCCCGAACCGAAGGTACCGCCCTGGAAGAAGGCGACGCGAGCGCCTTCGGGAGCCTGCGCGAGGTGCAGGGTGAGGTCGGCGCCGTCGGGCAGCGCCGCGTAGTCGATGCCCTCGGTGGACAGGCCGGGCCAGACGATGTCGCTGTTTCTGCGTCTCAGGCAGCACGTAGGTGGCGGTGCCCACCGTGCCGAGCACGTCGTAGCTCGGGTCGGAGAGGGATGCGGGGCGCACGAAGCGAGCGTTGGGTGCGACTGTAAGGGTCGTTGAGCCGACGGTGCGCAGCACGGAGGTACGCGCATTGGTGAGGGAGTCATCCTTGACGGCCAGGCCGTAGGTGAGGCCGCCCTCGCCGCTCGCCTGGGTGAGGCGCACGTCCAGGTGTCCGCGCCCGATCTCCACGGGGTCGCTCAGCAGGGACGAGGCAGGGGCCGGGGTTGCGTCGTTTCCGCCGTTATCGGGGGCGGGAGCAGGCGTGGGAGTCGGGTTCGGAGCAGGTTCCGGCTCTTCGGGGGCAGAGGCGCCGTCACGCATTGTGAGCATGGCGGTGAGGCCGACATGGGAACCGACGGTGACGTCGGAGGCGTCAGCGACGGTCATGACCGCGTCCGAGAGCGGGTGGGGCCGCAGGGTGACGCGCATGTACATGGGGTCGGACTGGCACACGCCGAGATCCTGAGTCTTCGTGTCCATGCCGCCCGCGCCCAGCGTGCCCTCCATGGAGCACCACGGGCTGAAATCCCACTTGGATTCGAAGAACTCGATCTTGTAGGTGGCGCGCAGGTTCGGGTCTGCCGCGCGCACCGTGGCGGTGTACTGATCGGTCGAGCCGGGGACGAGGTCGTAGGAGACCTCGACGCGACGCGAGGAGATCGGCAGGTGGTCGGGGTTCCACACCGGCGCGGGGTCCGGGTTGGAGGGGCCGAGGATCGTGTCGGTACCGCCGACGGTGACGGGCTCCGTGTCCTTCTGGGAATACTGAACGGTCTGAGAGATCCAGCGTGCCGAGGTGGAGTCGCCGGGGATGTAGATCGCCTGGACGGCAGCGGCATCGGCACCAAGCAGCTCGGAGACCGTCGCTCGGCCGCCTTCGACGCCGACCTCGGTGAGGAAGTAGCCGTTGACGGTGATCCACGCGCGGCCCGTATCGGTGGCGACGCCCGTGTCGAGCGTGATGTCGGTCAGGTGGTTGTCGCCGGGGTGCTCGCGCTCGCCGTGATGCGACAGGGTCAGCGTCGAGGTGGCTGCGTTGCCGTCCGTGCGCTGCGCGCGCGCCGCGTTGTATGCGGATTCGATGTCCTTGATGGTGCCATCGGTGGGATTCGCACCGCCAACCTGCCAGACCAGAGGGGTGATCGGCGAGGAGTAGATTGCGGTGCCGTCGGCGCTGCGAGCGGTCATCTTGTAGTTCGCGACGTAGCGGCCCGGCTGCGTGAAGGTCGTGTACAGGTGCGTGTGGCGCGGGTTGTAGACGCTTCGGTACGCGGTGTCGTGACTGGAGAGGAATCGGTTCACGCTGTCGCCATTGTCGATGAACATCTCCATGCGGCCCGGGCCATCGACGCTGATGAGATCGAGCGTGTAGGTCTCGCCCTCGAACTTGTCGGTGTCTCCGATTTCGCCGGCGCCGAGACCCGCCCAGATGGGCGTATTACCGGGGCCGGGAGTCTGGGGCGCAGCGTTCAGGACGGTGCCTTCGGCACCCAGGAACGCCAGGTCGGGACGCTTGGCCGGGATGACGAGCTGCGACTTCGCCTCGTCTTTCTCGCCCGTGCCGGTCCAGGCCTTGGGGATCCACAGAGCAGTCTTTTCCATCGGCATGTTGATGGTGTTGAGGGAGAAGCTGTTGGTGTCGTCATGCCAGACGGGGATGGGTGCATCAACGTGCTGTCCGGTAACGATCCATTCCTTGTCCTGGTCGGGACCGGCCCACGCGGCGGCGGGGGTCAGCGCCAGGAAGATGGCGAGCGCAGCTGTGCTGATGCGTCGCAGGTGTGACATTCGAGTGCCTTTTCTAGCTATGTTGTAGGTGAGAATCATTATCACTCTAAATAAGTGCTCACACAACTCACACCGGCCAAGCATGTTTCACGCGCGTTTCACGCAGCCACTACCCTCCGCCGCCGATAGGCTCGACTCCATGAGATTTGCGACCTGGAACGTCAACTCCATCCGCACGCGCGTCGACCGCGTCATTGCTTTCCTTGAGCGCTCGGGCACGGACGTACTGGCCATGCAGGAAATCAAGTGCCGCCCCGACCAATTCCCCACGGAGGCCTTGAGGAGGCCGGCTACCACGTCGCCATCCACGGTCTCAACCAGTGGAACGGCGTCGCCGTCGCCTCGCGCCTGCCGATCCTGGACGTTCAGGACCACTTCCCCACCCAGCCCGCCTTTGGCGAACCACCCGTCGTCGAAGCCCGCGCGCTCGGCGTCACCATCGACACGACTGACGCGCTTCCCTCTGAGGATGGGCAGGCCTCGTCGATGACGATCTGGAGCCTGTACGTCCCCAACGGCCGAGAGCTCACGCACGCGCACTACGCCTACAAGCTGGAGTGGCTCGCGAACCTCGCCGAGCAGGGCCGAGGCTGGCTCGCCGACCCGGACACCCTCATCGCCCTCGTCGGAGATTGGAACGTCGCGCCCCTGGACGAAGATGTGTGGGACATGAGCGCCTTCGAGGGTGCCACGCACGTGTCGGCCCCCGAACGCGAGGCCTTCGCAGCGTTCGCCGCGGACGGGTGGGTCGAGGTCACGCGAGATCGCGTCACGAACTACACCTACTGGGACTACCAGAAGCTGCGCTTCCCCAAGAACGAGGGCATGCGCATCGACTTCGCCTACTGCTCGCCGGCGCTCGCTGCGCGTGTGAGCGACGCGCAGATCGACCGCGACGAGCGCAAGGGCAAGGGCGCATCCGACCACGTGCCCGTCATCGTCGACGTCGACTGAGAGGTTAACGAGGCTGGAAGCGGGCCGCCTACACAGGTCGAGGCCTGGGCACGCGCCCAGGCCTCGTTCCGTACCGATTACGTATGCTCGCGCGCGAGGCGCAGCAACTCAGCATTCAGTGTCGACCAGTTGTCGTGATGCCACTGCCCGAAAGGCTCCGCTCCGACGAAGGCGGCGCTGGCGCGAAGGTCACGGTCCGCCCACACGAAGGAACCGGACTGCCCGAAGTGCCCGATCGTGCGCGCGGAGGCGTCGGGCGCGGTCCAGTGCGGCGACTTCTCGCCGCGAATCTCGAGGCCGAGGCCCCACGGACAGGGATTGAAACGCCCGTAGCCCGGCACGACGCCAGCGAGCGCAGGGAACTGCGACAGTGCGGCGAGCGCAGCCAAGGGGCCGTTCACCAGGGTTGGGCGCGCGAGCTCGGCACCGAAGAGGCTGACGTCAGACGCACTGGCAATCCCCGCGTGGGCGGGGCTGCCCGGAATATCCGCACTCGCCATCCCCAGCGGCTCAAAAATCGTCTCGCGCACCCACTGGGAAACACCGACGCCGGTTGCAGCCTCAATGACCTCTCCGAGGACATCGAACCCCTCGTTCGAGTAGATCCGGCGCTTCTCGGGAGCCGCGACCGGTCGGCACCCCTCAAACGGCAGGCCCGAGGCATGGGCCAGCAGGTGACGGACCGTCGCCCCCTCGGGCCCCGCCGGATCGTCGAGGGTCATCAGGCCTCGCTCGATCGCGACTAACACCGACCACGCAACAATCGGCTTGGTCACCGAGGCGAGCGGGAAGACACGATCGACGTCGCCATGCGAATAGACGACGTCGCCCTCGACACGAAGGACGAGGGCGACATCGAAGGATGGCAGTGAGCCGATCACGCGGAGGCCTCCGGAAACACACCTGCTTCGGCGGCTGCGGTGGTCTTTTCGCTAATCTTACGCAGCGTGCGAGCGTACACTTCCGCAACCTCCTCGGGGACCGAGGCCCCGAGCTGCAGCACGTAGTGCGCAGGCAGGCGCAGGAGCTGCACACACACAGCGAGGAAGTCCGCGACGAACTCACGCGCGTCGATCGGCTCGTCGTTGTAGCGAGCCGAGACGACAGAGCCGTACCAGTAGCGGATGAGGATCCTCGCGAGCGTGCGAGGAGTCGTGCCGATCTCGGCACCTTCCTCATCCACGAAGGCCTGGATCATCGCAGTGAGGGCTTCCTCCATCTGCTGGGTGCGGTACTTGTAGTGTGCGTGTGCAGGGTGCGTCTCAGAGGAGGACGCGGCCCACAGGACACAGTCCAGTGCGATGGCCGCGTCAGCACCGGGCTTCATGGCGAAGCGCATCTCCCCGACCGCCCAGTCAACAAACGATCCTGCGGTGATACCGCCCTCGTCGAACCCGCCTTCTGCCTCTTCGTTAATGGAAACGTCAAAGAGCGCGTTCATCTCCTCATGACGCTGGATCGCGCTACGCAGGATGGCTTCCTTCGAGGGGAAGTGATAGACCACCGCGGGGTGCGAAATGCCGACTCGGCGGCCAAGGTCACGCAGAGAAAAGCCGTTATAGCCTCGCTCTGCAATCAGAACCATCGCTGCCGAGAGGATGGATTCACGCGTCGCCTGTCCTACGGAGTAGGCGCCACGGGCCTTCCTCTGGGTTGCCATATCATCTCCTGCTGTTGCGGACACCACATACCGAGTGCCCGAAATACACACTGATAGTCAGTGTATCGCGCAATCTCAGGGTTTATCAACATTGATGACAAGCCCGTCGAAGGAATCGTTGATATCAACTGTCACATTCTGACCATCTTGAACGTCTCCACTGAGCAGCAGCTTGGCCAGTCGATCGCCAATCTCGCGCTGGATCAAGCGGCGCAGCGGGCGCGCTCCGAAGGCCGGATCATAGCCGACTCGAGCGAGCCATCCACGGGCCGGGTCGGTTACTGTCAAACCGATGCGACGCTCGCGCAAACGAAACTCCAGCGACGCGACGAGCAAATCGACGATCTCGCCCAGATTTTCGCGGGTAAGAGCGTCAAACATGACCGTCTCATCCAATCGATTAAGGAACTCCGGACGGAAGGCCGCCGACACGACCGACATGACAGACTCCCGCTTCTCTTCGGATGTCAAGTCAGGGTCCGCCAGGAACTGCGATCCGAGGTTCGAGGTGAGGATCAGAATGGTGTTGCGGAAGTCGACCGTCCGCCCCTGTCCGTCGGTAAGACGTCCATCATCCAGAACCTGCAAAAGAACGTCGAAAATCTCAGGATCGGCCTTCTCCACTTCGTCCAGCAGAACCACGGAATAGGGGCGACGGCGCACCGCCTCGGTCAGCTGACCGCCCTGCTCGTAGCCCACGTACCCCGGAGGGGCACCGACGAGGCGCGCCACCGAGTGCTTTTCGGAGTACTCGGACATGTCAATACGCACCATCGCACGCTCGTCGTCGAAGAGGAACTCCGCGAGCGCCTTGGCCAGCTCCGTCTTACCCACGCCCGTCGGGCCGAGGAAAAGGAACGAACCGGTCGGACGGTTCGGGTCGGACAGGCCCGCGCGAGAGCGGCGGACCGCGTCGGACACCGCACGCACGGCATCTTTCTGACCGATCAGGCGCTTTCCAAGCTCGTCCTCCATGTGCAGGAGCTTGTCGGTCTCCGTTTGCAGGAGCTTACCCGTCGGAATTCCCGGTCCACGCCTCGATCACCTCGGCGATCTCTGCGGGGCCGACCTTCTCGGCGATCATCGGCTCGTCGTCGCTACGGGCATCCTGCGCCTCGGCCTGCGCTTCCGCCTCGGCGATCTGACGCTCGACGGCCGGGATTTCACCGTTCTGCAGGCGCCCGGCCTCCTCCCAGCGCCCCTCGCGCACGGCCAGCTCAAGCTGGGTGCGAAGCGAGTCAAGCTGGACGCGCAGGTCACCAACGCGGTTATGACCGGCCTTCTCGGCCTCCCAGCGAGCCGTCAGAGCGCGCAGGCTCTCCTCGCGGTCAGCGAGGTCGGCGCGCAGCTTGCTCAGCCGCTCCTGGGTCGCCTCATCCAGACCCTCCGGGTCGGACTCGGTCAGGTAGGACTCCTCCATGCGGAGACGGTCCACGCTGCGGCGCAGCTCGTCGATCTCAACCGGCGAGGAGTCCAGCTCCATGCGCAGGCGCGAGGCGGCCTCGTCGATCAGGTCGATCGCCTTGTCGGGCAGCTGGCGCCCCGTGATGTAGCGGTTCGACAGGGTCGCCGCGGCGACGAGGGCACCGTCGGAGATGGTCACCTTGTGGTGGGCCTCGTACTTCGGCGCGATACCGCGCAGGATCGCGACTGTGTCCTCGACAGAGGGCTCGCCGACGAACACCTGCTGGAAGCGGCGCTCAAGCGCCGGATCCTTTTCGATGTTCTCGCGGTACTCGTCAAGGGTCGTCGCGCCGACCATGCGCAGCTCGCCGCGGGCGAGCATGGGCTTGAGCATGTTGCCCGCGTCCATCGCGCCCTCGGAGCCGCCGCCCGCACCGACGACGGTGTGCAGCTCGTCGATGAAGGTGATGATCTGCCCGTCCGAGCGAGAAATCTCGGACAGAACCGCCTTCAGACGTTCCTCGAATTCGCCGCGGTACTTCGCGCCGGCGACCATCGACGCCACGTCGAGGGAGACGAGGCGCTTGTCGCGCAGGGACTCCGGAACGTCGCCCGCGACGATGCGCTGGGCGAGGCCTTCGACGACGGCCGTCTTGCCGACGCCGGGCTCGCCGATCAGAACCGGATTGTTCTTGGTACGGCGGGACAGGACCTGCACGACGCGGCGAATCTCGTTGTCGCGGCCGATGACCGGATCGAGCTTGCCTTCACGCGCAACCTCCGTCAGGTCGCGCCCGTACTTGGACAGGGCCTCGAAGGATCCCCCTCGGGATCTGCCGAGGTGATCGGATCGGGGCGCAGCTGGGACAGCGCCTGCGTGAGCGCATCGGCCTCGACGCCACCCTGGGTGAGGATGCGCCCAGCCTCGGTCTGCGACGCAGCCAGCGCAATCAGCAGGTGCTCGGTCGAGATGTACTGGTCACCGCCAGCCTCGGCGCGCTCGCCGGCGTCGCGAACGACCGCGAGCAGAGCGTTCGAGGGCTGGGCGCTACCAGCGGATACACCCTGCGCACTCGGGAGCGCCACGAGGGCATTGCGGGTGCGCGCGCCGATCGCACGCACGTCGGCCGCAACGGCCTCGAGCAGGGAGAGCGCGATGCCTTCGCGCTGTTCGATCAGTGCTTCAAGCAGGTGGATGGGCTCCACCTGCGGATTACCGGCTGCAGCGGCAGCCTGGAGCGCAGAGGAGACGGCCTCCTGCGCCTTTGTCGTCATTTCACGTGCCATGAAATCACTCCTCCAAATGGTTTGTCTGGTGGCGTCGAGTCACTCAACGCCTTCTGACAGACACAACGAAGCCGAAGTTGAGCCTATTCCACTCAACTTGAATTTTGAGGAGGATGTGAGTCAGTTCTCGGGCAGCCAAGCAGGACCATCAAACCCACGCTGATGCCCACCGGCAGGACCAGGCCCTTCATCATCGTCGAGGCCATAACGCTCCTCGAGCGCACGGAAAAGCTGAAGGGTCGTCGCCAGCGCGCACATCACCTGCTGCACAAGCTGCGCATCCGTCGCGCCATACTCGTAATCAGCGTTCACCTCGGCGACAACGCGGTCACCCTCGTCCTGATCGGCGACGTACGCCTTCGGCCACAGGAACTCACCGTGCCACGCCTGCAGAAAGTCGCGCAGATCCTCACCGCATTCGATGGGAACAAGGCTCTTCATGAAGGCAACGATTGACAGCACCTCGCGCGAGTCGCCAAGGAAACGGAAGCAGAACAGATGCCCCTCCCAGAAACCGCAGAGGTCCCCATCACTATCGATACGCCAGGACCATCCCTCAGAGTCAAAAAGGAGGCCCAAGCGCTCCTGCGTGATGGGACGAACCATATCGAAACGATTGGCTTCAAACTCCGAATTACCCGTGACAATTCCTTTCGGAGGTGCTGCATTGCTACCTCCCCATTGTTCCATATCAGAGGCGGTATCGTCCGGCAGTTCGCGGCGGCGAGGCGTCTCCTCGCCGCCGGTTCCCCCGTCGGCATCCGCCCGCCATAGCCAGCCCATGATGTACCCCTAGTCGTGCCGATGATTGGTGACGCGCCACGGCGTCGCTACCGATGGGGCGAGAGCGCGCCGATCGCCCCTGACAGCGGTCTGCACATGCATACCCATTGGCGCCTCCTCAGCTCACCTCATCGTGTTACCAGCACGTGTCTTGATGCCTTCACAGTAGCGCAGAAACCGCGAAAAACCAACGCCCCCAACAGGTTCAGGCCCTCTGAGGTGGCGCGCGATGAGACAGCGCGTCACCATCGTCGCAGCTCACCCGGGGGAGCTCGCGCCACTTCTTGACAAATGTATTGTTACTCACATTTTGATATAGCTCTTGCGAGCGGCGCTTATTTCTATTAAATAGGAAAATTTCACTCGGTTTCGCGCATACCCCCCTGTGCACTCCCATTGGGCTTGACACTCGGTGCGGCGACCGGATCCGCCTTGACCAACGAGGCCTGCGCGACTCCTGCGAGCACGTTCGCGCGAACACCGGGAACGGGCACGAAGGCCGGCATCGGCCTCTTCTTCGCGCTCTTCGCAACCAGCCATCGCAGCGCCCACTCAGCGGGACCGCGCGACGATCCGAATGCCTCGGCAATGACACAGCCGAGGCCAATCAGCACCCATACCCCCAGAGCGATCAGTCCGGACACCGCCACGCCCAGCGAACGCACGCCACACGCGCCGAGCACGCTGAAGATGAGAATGAAGAGCACCGTCTGGGACAGATAGGCGGTCATCGAGCGTCGACCGATCGCGCTGAGGAACGCGCACACAGCACCCAGATTCTCGCGCGGACCACCACCCACGAGAGCCAGAAGCGCCAGCCAGCCGCACGCACCCGCAACCCCCGAGGCATGGAACAGCGGGTAGGACCAGGCGGCCGAGCCGACGAACGCCCAATCCACCTGCATGAGCGCAAAAGGCAACCCTCCGAGCGCCCCAATCCCCAGGCCACAGGCCGCGATGCCGGACAGCAACGCCCCGCGCCCACGCGGGTCCTGAAGGAGGCCCCAGCGCGCCACGCCCACACCGATCATGACGCAGGGGACCACGAGGGACATCAGAACCGTTGCGATGGTTGCTCCCAACCAGTTCCCCAGGGACGTCAACGGGTAGAACATCGTCAGCGCCATCGGGCCGTGATATTCGAGCACCATGGGCGTGCCACCCATCGAAAACCCCGTCCCCCACAAGCCGAAGAGGCTGAGCGTAGCAACAAGGGAGCCCACCAGGACGCGAGGCCACGCGCGCTTCATGACGATAACTTCGGCGAAGAGCACCGCGACGAGGCCGTAGGTTCCGATGATGTCGCCGGAGAAGAACAGGGCATGCACAGCGCCGAAGACCAGCATCCACCAGCCGCGGCGACGGATTAGGCGCGCGGCCACGCGGCGAACGTGACGCTCGATGTTCTCCTCGGCAATCTGTCGCTGGACGGGATGCCAGCCGGCGACCACCTCGGAAGGCACGTTCTGCTCAATGACCCTGCGCTCGCGCTCCATCGCGCGCGACGCCATGATCGCCATGCCGAAGCCGAAGAGAATCGAAAACAGCGGGTAGGCTCGACGATCGACAAACAGAGTCCGCGCCAGATACCACCACTGGTCGGCGCCATTCATCGCTTGAAGCGCCGCGTGTCCCGCCTGGGGAGTCTCCGGGAAGTAGGCAATCCAGAAGGGCACATTCGCCAGCGCAATGAGCGCAAGCATGAAGCCGCGCGCCACATCGGGTGCCGGATATCGAAGCTGGCGCTCTCCCGTGAAAGACAGGGTGTGCATGGCGTCCTTACTCGTCGGGGTGTCGGTGTGACAAAGGGGCGAGGCCGGAGAGTGTTTCCGATCCTCGCCCCTGATTGCGTCGCGCGGGTTAGTACATCGCTGACATCATGGCCTGCTGCTGAAGCTCTTTGCGCTTGCTGCCGGCTCGAACGACGAGGACGATGCCCACGATCAGCAGAACGACGCCGGACACGCCAACCAGGGTGCTCCACAGGAATGCGCCACTGGTCGACGACACCATGTCATCACCGCTCACGGGCAGACCCGTGATCCTCACGGCGGAGGATACGCCCTGGCACTGAATCGTGTAGGTGCCCTGCGCCAGACCGTCGACGTAATACACCTCCGAGCTGCTCTGCAGCCGCTTCATCTCGAAGCTCTGATTACTTCCATTGGTGAGCGTGCAGGAGGACGCCTCACCGGGCGAGATCGACACCGTATAGCTGCCGTTGGCGCCAACTTCGATGGTCCCACCGTTCGACACGACAGTGCCGGCGGCCAAGTTTTCGCCAACGCCGGAGAGGCCCTGGAACATGAGGACGAAGAAAAGGATGGGCGCGACGACAATGGCCATGAGGATGCCAACAACAATGAGGATGACACCGGGGGCTTTGCTGGGACCCTTCACGATGGGCATTGTCACCGGACCGCCATAGCCTCCGCCCTGGAAGTTCTGGGGCCCTCCCTGCATCGGCATACCCTGCATCGGAGCGCCCGCTCCGTTGTCGCCGTACTGGGGCCAGGGTGTGCCCTGATTGCCGGGAACACCGTAGGGGGGATTCGACATGTGCGTGCCTTCCTGAAGGAAATTTTACTTAAGCATAACAACGCGGAACACGGACTGGACAGTGCGTCGACGCAATTGGAACGCTCAGATACCCCTCGATCGTACGCTGTTTCCTCCCGTGGGGGGAAAGCGCCAGAGGGAACCGCAAAGGGGACGAGGCCCGGGATAGTTCCCCCGCCTCGTCCCCTTTCACGGAGCATGAGTCAGCGCACGGCGCCCAGCATGGCTTCCTGCGTGATGCGGCGGCGCTTGCCGTTCACATTCACCAGGAGGACGATGCCGACGATCAGGACGATCAGGCCGGCGACACCGACGACGGTTCCCCACACGAAGGGCATGGCGAAGACCTTTGTCACAACCTCAGGCGACGCGTTGAATGCGGTAATGTTCGCACCGTTGGCGGTGGTGCCGCCCTTCGACCGCAGGCATGTGCTCCATCAGGTGCCGCGCACCGGCTGACCATCGTAGGCGTACAGACGATCGGCGCTGATGTCTGCGCTGATCAGCGAGCAGGAGGGATCTGCCCCCGCCGGCCTGCACCATGAAGACGCCGTCCGTGGTCACGGTGACGACGCTGCCGTTGGCGGTGGTGCCGCCCTTGACCGAGTTGCCCTCAGTGCCGGCCACACCGGCGACCATCGTGGCGAAGAAGACGATCGGCGCGATGATGACCATGAGCACCACGCCGAGAACGAGCGTTGTAATGGCACCGCCTCGACCGGGGAGCTGAGGCGTGCAGATTGATGAGAACGCGCCAACGTAGCACATCGATGTCCCCCGCGCGGGATCGGCGGGGAAAAATTCCGAGTTCTGGTCGTGTGTCAGCTCAGCGACACTCCCGCTCAGACGCTCCTCGCGCAGCTCGGCAACACCCGGCACATCGAGCGGCTCCAGCGTCGCGCCTGTGGCGCGCTCAAGCAGCAAGTCCGCCAGCTCGGGGTTGCGGGCAAGAGCGGGGCCGTGCATGTAGGTGGCGATGACGGAGCCCTGAACGGCACCGTCGTAGCGCACCTCGGGCGCTTCTTCCCCCTGGGGCGTGCCGTTTCCAACACCGGAGATGACGCGTCCCAGCGGGGAGGCGTCGGGGCCGAGGACGGTGCCGCCCCCGTGGTTTTCGAAGCCGGTGAGGGTCTGTGTCAGGCCATCGAGGACGGGCTCACAGACGAGCTCGCCGATCGCTCGGTGTCCCTGGGGGCGCGTCGTAATGTCGAGGACACCCATGCCGGGAACGCGCATCCCGCGCGCATCCTCGTACCAGTGGCCAAGAACCTGCAGAGAGGCGCAGATCGCGAGGAGCGGGCGACCCGCGTCGAGGGCTCGGGCGAGACCGGAGGTGCCACGGAACTTGTCGGCCGCGAGCGCCTGGGCGGTGTCCTCGCCGCCTCCGAGCGTGTAGATGTCCAGGCTGTCCGGAATCTCCTCGGTCAAGCCGACATGAACGACCTCGGCGTCGATGCCGCGCCTGCGGGCACGCTCGGCGAGGATCAGAGCATTACCGCTGTCGCCGTAGGTACCCAGGACCTCGGGCATGAGGACGCCGATTCGCAGCGTGGAGGCGCTCATCGCGTGCCTTCCTTTCGATCGAGCAGGACCTTGAAGTCGCGCATAGCCGTGTAGTTGAGGAGCATCTCGACGCGACCGGGCTCGCACGCGGCCAGGGCGTCCATGGGCAGCGGAACGAGGTCGCAGTGGACGCCCGCATATTCGAGGCGCACGGCCAGGTCGGCGCCGCGCTCACCGCAGGCGACGACGCGGCGGCCGGGCTGCTTGACGGCGGAAAAGTCGACGTCCCACAGCCAGGAGAGGTCCTGACCGTCGGGCACCTGGCCGTTGACGCCGATGACAACCTGATCGACGCGCGGGTCGATCATCGTCATAGCCTCTGCCATCCGGCGGGATTCTTGGCGAGCATGAGGCGCGCGCTGCGTCCGTTGACGTCGTGGACGGAGTAGCGTCCCGCGACTTCGGTGACGCTGCTGACGGCTGCGGCGGCAGCCGCGGGGTCGATGCCCATCGCGACGGCAGCGGCGACGGCCTGTGCAGCATTGCCGAGGTTGGCGCGCCCGGGAAGCTTCAGCTCGAGGGGGACGCTGACGCCGTCCGGTCCGCGTAGCGTCGCGCGCGGACCCTCGGGGGCCAGCTCGATGTCCTCGAGCCACCACTGAGGCTGCGGACGGGCGTTGAGCTCAGGCAGAGCCTCGCCGTCGAAAGCGGGGATCAGGTGCCAGTCCTCGCCGGAGCGGACGACGCGGCCGCCGCGCGGGTACGCCGCGGAGTCCCCTCCCCAACCGGCACCCGCAGCCACCCACACGACGTTCGGGTTGTCGGCGGCGGCCGAGACGATGAGGGGGTCGTCGCAGTTCGCGACAACGATGGCATCCGAATGGGTCGAGGCGCCGTCACGCAGGCGACGCTCGACGGAGCCGATTTCACCGACGCGATCGAGCTGATCGCGCGAGAGATTCAGGTACACGAAGACTGCTGGATTGACGTCGGCGGCGACGGCAGGCACGTGCATCTCGTCGACCTCGAGGGCGGCTCGCGTCGCCCCCTTGCCCTGCATGAGGGCAGTAATAACGCCCGAGGTCATGTTGTCGCCGTTGATGTTGGAGGCGACGGGACCGGTACTTTCGAGCGCGGCGCGCACCATGCGGGTCGTCGTCGATTTTCCGTTCGTGCCGGTCACGATGACGGAGGAGTAGGGGGCTGCCAGCTCCGATAGGAACTTCGGCGAGATACGCATGGCAACCTCGCCGCCGATCATGCCGCCGGATCCGCGTCCGAGGGCCCGGGAAGCGAAGCGGGCGGCACCGCCGGCCGCTTTGGCCACGCGCGAGCGCGCCGACAGGTAATGCGAAGATTTCGTCATGCGTCCACGTTAACGCATGCGGGGCGTCGGTCGCGCCGCTGACGCATCTCAGCCCTTTCTCTCAGGACACAGACGAGGGGCACCGAGGGGACCGTTATCCGCGCGCGACACGCTGATACGCGCCTGACCCGCGCAGATAGTTACGCATTGCATACCGACGTTATCCACGCCATCTCTGTGTGACGGCATCGATATATCCCACCGGTTAATACCGGCCAGTCAGACACCGAACAGCGCCGCCCCAACATCTCACAACCTGAGCAATCACAAGGAAAACGCCCACCCATTGACATAATTGCAGGTCAGAGGGTATTTCTGAAAAATAGTCGCAAATCTGGCGCACGGATTTCACGCACCCCCTGCACGTTTGCGCCAAGCGGTCCACACGCCACCAATCGACTATCGAAACCGATCGTGACCTGGTAAAACTATTTTCAGCAGGCGAAAGCCTGTTGCCTGTTCCAGGCTTCGGTCGGGGATCCTGTGTGCCCCCGGATCCTCGATCGAACATGCTGCGGGACCCATCCACTGGATGGGTCCCGCAGTCCTTTATGTCTCGATGCCCTAGCGGTGAGAGACGATCGTCCCCTCAATCACCGCGCGCACCTTCGATCCCGGCGCAGCCGGAAGCGCAGAACGCGCCGGAGCCTCGGAGGAGGCGAGAGCCGCGAGCGCCCGCACCGGATTCCACACGGTGAGAGAGCCGCCAGAGCGAGCCTCAGACCTCGAGGAGCTATCCCACGGGCGCTGGCCTCGTCGCATCGGCATGACCTGACCGTCCGCAGACGCAGCGAACACGCGATTACGCTTGGCTTCAGCCGCAGCGACCGCCCCACGTAGGGCGTCCCGCTCCTCCTCCAACGCCTCGACGCGCCGCTCAAGCTCGAGGATGCGCCGGATGCCCGCCAGGTTGATGCCCTCTTCCTGACTCATCCGCTGCACGTCGCGCAGACGCTGCACGTCCCGCTTCGTATAGCGGCGACCCCGCCCCTTGGTACGGGCGGGGATCACCAGGCCGAGGCGGTCGTACTGGCGCAGGGTCTGCGGATGCATGCCCGCCAGCTCGGCCGCAACCGAGATGACGAACGTAATCGCGTCGTCCGATCCCGTCGTCGCCATGGCTTACTCCTCCACGGCCTCGAACAGGGATGCGCGCACGTCGAGGTCACCCTCGGCCTTCGCCATCTCCTTCGCGAGCTTCTTGAGATCGCGGCTCGGCTTATCAGGAACCTGGATGGCCACGCGGGCAATCAGATCACCCGTCGCCTTGGAGGTCTTCACTCCCCCGCCGCGCACGCGAATCTCACAGCCCGAGGAGGAGCCCGCGGGCACCTTGACCGTGGCCGTGTTGCCGTCGATCATCGGCACGTCAACGACGGCACCGAGGATGGACTCGGACACGGTCACGGGCAGGGAGACGACCAGGTCGTCGCCCTCGCGCGAGAACACGGGATGCGGCTTAACGGTCACGGCGACCTCGAGGTCGCCAGCCGGACCGCCATGCGTACCGGGCTTACCGTGACCCTTGACGCGGACCTTCTGGCCGTCCTTGATACCCGCAGGGATACGGACCTTGATCGGAGAGCCACCGACCTTAATGGTCAGGGTCGCACCGTTCAGGGCTTGACGGAAGGAAATGGTCAGCTTTGCGCGCACGGTCCCACCCTTTTCAGGAGTGGGCGCGCCCTGCTGGGCGTGACCAGCGGCGCCGAAGGGAGAACCGTAAGAGTCGCCCCCAAATCGCGCGCCACCGCCGCCGCCGCCGAAGAGGCCGGAGAGGATGTCCTCGAAACCAGCCCCACCGCCGGGCATGCCGGAGGTCTGGAAGCGCACGTTATGGCCGCCGCCACCGAAGCCGCCGCCGAAAGCCCCGAAGAGATCCTCGAAGCCACCCGCGCCGCCCGATCCGGCGGAGAAGCGCGCCCCGCCGCCAGCCATCGCGCGGATCGCGTCATAGCGCTTGCGATCCTCGTCATTGGACAGGACGGCGTAAGCCTCGCCGATTTCCTTGAACTTGGCCTCAGCGGCTTTGTCGCCCGGGTTCTGATCCGGGTGCCACTGCCGAGCCAGCTTGCGGTAGGCCTTCGTGATGGCCTTCTTGTCCGCCGTCTTGTCGACTCCGAGGACCTTGTAGAAGTCCTTGGAGAACCATTCCTGTTCACTCACGCGCGTGTCACCTCTCTTTCAGTTGCGAGCGTGTCGATGTCATTCAGGGTTGTTCACCAGCACCTTCGCGGCGCGCACGACGCGTTCGCCACGGCGGTAGCCGCTCGTGAGGACCTGCCCGATGACGGGACGGTCGACGTCCGGGCTGGTGGTCGCCATGAGAGCGTCGTGCAGTGCGGGATCGAAAGTCGTCGCCCGGGGCGCCGTAGCGCTCGAGCTCGAAACGCGTCTTGAGCGTCTCCTCGAGCTTCGTGGCGATCGACGCGAAGGGACCGTCTTTCAGGTCGCCGTGCGCGCGGGCGGCGGCGATGTCGTCGAGAACGCTGATGAGCGACTCGATGACCTCGTCCTGACCCGCGGTCTTGTGACCGGGGATGGCCTCCTTGGAGCGGCGCACGTAGTTGGCGTACTCCTGGCCCTGGTTGTACAGCTCCGCGTTGGCGCGGGCCAGCTGATCCTCGACGCTCGCGATGCGCTCGAGGGCCTGGGCAAGGTCAGAGTCCTCGATCTGTTCCTCGAAGGCACTCATGTCGTCGGCCGAAGCCTCGGACGAGGCCTGGGCGGCATCATTCGCGCCGGGTGCGGTCTCGTTGTTCTCGGCCGCCTGGCCGGCCGGGGCCGACTCGAAGGAGTCGGCCCCGGCGACGTTGGCGTCTTCGTTGGGCGCCGAGAAACCGTTGGTTTCTTCGGTGCTCACTTGTCATCCTCGTCAACGATCTCGGCGTCCACGACGTCGTCCTGTGCGGGCGCGGACTGGGCGCCGGCCTCGTCGGCCTGCTGCTTGGCGTAGATCTCCTGGCCGATCTTCATGCCGGACTCGGACAGGGTCGCCATGGCGGTCTTCACGGCCTCGATGTCGTCACCCTTGAGGGCTTCCTTGACGGCGTCGACGTCCTTCTGGACGGCCTCGCGGGTCTCCTCGGAGATCTTGTCGGCCTCGTCCTTGAGCAGCTTCTCCGTCGCGTAGACGGTCTGCTCAGCCTGGTTGCGGGTGTCGGCCTCTTCGCGGCGCTTCTTGTCCTCGGCGGCGTGCTCCTCGGCCTCGCGCACCATGCGGTCGATGTCCTCCTTGGGCAGGGAGGAACCGCCGGTGATCGTCACCGACTGCTCCTTGCCGGTGCCACGGTCCTTCGCGGAGACGTGAACGATGCCGTTCGCATCGATGTCGAAGGTGACCTCGATCTGCGGCACACCGCGGGGAGCCGGAGCGATGCCGGACAGCTCGAAGGTGCCGAGCAGCTTGTTGTCACGAGCGAACTCACGCTCACCCTGGTAGACCTGGATGAGCACGGAGGGCTGGCCGTCCTCGGCGGTGGAGAAGATCTCCGAGGCCTTGGTCGGGATGGCCGTGTTGCGGTCGATGAGCTTGGTCATGACGCCACCCTTGGTCTCGATACCGAGCGACAGCGGGGTCACGTCGATGAGCAGGACGTCCTTACGGTCACCCTGGATGACGCCGGCCTGCAGGGCGGCACCCACGGCGACGACCTCATCGGGGTTGACACCCTTGTTGGGCTCGCGGCCGCCGGTCAGCTCCTTGACGACCTCGGTGACGGCGGGCATACGGGTGGAGCCGCCGACGAGCACGACGTGGTCAATCTCGGAGACGGTCACGCCGGCCTCGGCCATGACATCGCGGAAGGGCTTCTTGGTGCGCTCGAGCAGGTCGGAGGTCAGCTCCTCGAACTTGGCGCGCGTCAGGGTCTCATCCAGGTGGATGGGGCCGTCGGCGGTCATGGACAGGTACTGCAGCGAGATGTTCGTGGAGGTCGCGGAGGACAGCTCCTTCTTCGCCTGCTCAGCGGCTTCCTTGAGGCGCTGGAGGGCGACCGCGTCCTTTGGACAGGTCGGCGCCGGTCTTGGCCTTGACCTGGTCGATCAGCCAGTTGACGATGCGCTGATCCCAGTCATCGCCGCCCAGGTGATTGTCACCGGAGGTGGCGCGCACCTGGATGGTGGAGAAGCCATCGTCATCCTTACCCACCTCGAGGAGGGACACGTCGAAGGTGCCGCCACCGAGGTCGAAGACCAGGATGAGCTCGTCTTCCTTGCCCTTTTCGAGGCCGTAGGCCAGGGCCGCGGCCGTGGGCTCGTTGACGATGCGCTCGACCTTGAGGCCGGCGATCTGACCGGCATCCTTCGTGGCCTGACGCTGAGCGTCGTTGAAGTAGGCGGGGACGGTGATGACAGCCTCGGTGACGGGCTCGCCCAGGTAGGCCTCGGCGTCAGCCTTCAGCTTCATGAGGATGCGCGCGGAGATTTCCTGCGCGGTGTACTTCTTGCCGTCGATCTCCGTGGTCCAGTCAGTGCCCATGTGGCGCTTGACGGAGGAGATGGTGCGGTCAACGTTGGTGACGGCCTGGCGCTTGGCGATCTCGCCAACCAGGACCTCACCGGTCTTGGAGAAGGCGACGACCGAGGGGGTCGTACGGGCACCTTCAGCGTTGGGGATGATGGTGGGCTCGCCGCCTTCGAGGACGGCGATAGCGGAGTTGGTGGTACCGAGGTCGATGCCGACTGCACGTGCCATGGTTGTTGTCCTTTCGTTCGCTAGGCCGTCTCCGCTTCCGGAGCGGCTCGCGTTGGTCTGTGTGGTCTCTGTGATGCCGGGAGGGTCCCGACACATCCTTGAGTCTGATGTACTCAACTTTAGGAGCGGGGTTTTTATTCCGCAACCCGAAGCTCTCAAGCTTGAGTCTGATGTACTCAACTTTGCCAGGCTGGCCCTTATTCCATCGCCGAACCCCTCAAAGCATGAGTCACTCAAAACTGAGTCTGATGTACTCAACTCTGTTTTCTCACTTTTATTCCACTCCACCCGGCTAGACGAAACACGGCCCAGCACTACCAATAGTTCCGTAGTGTCAAGCATGCGTAAGTGAAGCGAAAACCGGTCGTAAGTTTTTACAAAACTAGAAAGTGGCGTACTACACCCATCCTCTGGCAAACTAGTAACGCTCTCAACGACCGAGAGTCCCGTCAATCAATGGAGACTTGATGCGCATCACGAACCGACTGGCTGGCAGCCTCCTCGCCGGCCTCCTCACACTAGGAATGGCAGGTCCCGCCTTGGCCGACACGCCAGCAGCCGACGGCACCCAGTCCGCCGCCCCCGCCCCCCAGGCCACCTACGACGCGCGCTACGCGATCCCCGCAGCCGTCGCCACCTCTGACCAGGCAAAGGTCGCGCAGTGGCAGGACATGAAGTACGCCATGTTCATCCACTGGGGCGTCTACTCCTCCTACGCCGGCTGGTACAAGGGCCAGAAGCAGGAAGTGGGCTACCCCGAGCAGATCAAGGCGTGGGGCCACCAGCAGACCTGGGATTCCCGCATCCCGCTGCAGGGCATCCCGCGCGACGAGTACCTGGCCACCGCCCAGACCTTCGAGGCCCCTAACTTCGACGCGACCGCGTGGTGTCAGCAGGCCAAGGACAGCGGCATGAGATGCTGCTCATCACCTCCAAGCACCACGACGGCTTCGCCATGTGGGACACGGCCACGACCGACTACAACTTCACGAAGCAGTCGCCCTCGCACCGCGACCCGCTCCTCGAGCTGTCGCAGGCCTGCAAGCAGGTCGGCATCAAGTTCGGCCTCTACTTCTCCAACATCGACTGGGAGAAGCAGCCGGAGAACCCGTGGCGTAACGACAACACGCTGGACGAAGAGGGCTACATGGACTACATCCATGCTCAGCTCAAGGAACTCCTCGGCGGCAAGTACGGCGAGATCGCCGAGCTCTGGTACGACATGGGCAAGCCGAACCCCGCCCAGTCCGACCAGCTGCGCGCATGGGCGCACGAGCTCCAGCCGAACATCATGATCAACTCCCGCGTGGGCAACGACCGCGCGGACTTCGAGGTCGGCTGGGACAACGAGATGCAGTCCGAGCAGACCCAGGGCCCCTGGGAGTCGGCCGTGTCGATCTTCCACAAGACCTGGGGCTACGCCAACTGGGACGACGCTGCTCCCAAGTTCAAGGACACCGGCTACCCGGACTACTCCGAGGCAGTCTGGGACCACATGATCGACGTCGACAACACGACGGCGTTGCGTAAGGCCCCGGGCGGCGCCCGTACCAAGACCACCGAGATCGTGGGCAACATGTTCTCGACCGTGGCCCTGGGCGGTCAGTTCCTCTTCAACGTCGGCCCGAAGTTCGACGGCTCCTACGACCCGTGGGACGCCTCCGTCCTCAAGGGCGTCGGCGACTGGAACCGCGCTCACCCCGGCATCCTCAACAACTCTCGCCCGACCCACTTCCCCATCGAAACCTGGGGCAAGACCATGGTCGATGATTCCCACATCTACCTGGGCATCGAACAGTGGCCCGCCGACGGCATGGTCACGCTGCGCGGCGCCGGCGCCAACGACATCTCCTCGGTGAAGCTGGACGGCTCCGACGCACCCCTGACCTACAAGGTCGAGGGCAACGACCTCGTCATCACGCTGCCCGCACAGCCCGACGAGATCCTCCCCGTCGTCACGGTCACCACAAACGACGCGCCCAACTACGTGCCCACCGGCCTGACCACCATCGGCACCGAGGCGACCACGATCCCCGCCTCCGGCCTCGAAAAGTTCAAGGCCCCCACTCCCAAGACCGGCGAGACCAGCTTCACGGCCTCCATCACCTCCGGTGACAAGGTCGCCTCGGGCGTGAGCGTCTCCTTCGACACCGAAGGCTTCACGGACGCCTACGCGAAGTACAAGGTCACCGTCGACGGCCAGGTCATCAAGGGCCTGACGGTCGCCGAACTCAAGAAGGGTGTCGGCCCCTTCGTGATCGGAGCGAACCAGACCGCTCGCGTGACCCTCGAGTACGACAACCCGGCGTACGCCCTCAAGGGCTTCGGCAAGGACACGACCGTCAAGTCGGTCACCGTCAAGGCCGAGAAGCTCTCGACCCCCGCAGTGACCGTCGAGCCTTCGAGCGTCGAGGCCGGCAAGACCGTCACCGTGAAGGGCACCGGCTTCGCTCCCGAGTCCACCGTGACGATCACGCTGCACTCTGAGCCCGTCGAGGTCGGCACCGCCACCACCGACGAGAACGGCGACTTCACCGCCACCGTGACGGTTCCGGCCACCACCGAGGCCGGCGACCACACGGTCGTCGCCGCGTCTAACACGCCCACTGTGACGGCCTCCGCGCCGCTGACGGTCACCGCGCCCCCGGCACCCGCCGAGGACCCAAGCGCCGCTCCGAGCACGCAGCCCACCGCATCCCCGGCACCCGCCGAGGACCCAGCACCGCTCCGAGCGCAGCCCACCGCACCCCCGGCACCCGCCGAGGACCCGAGCGCCGCTCGAGCACGCAGCCCACCGCGCCCCCGGCACCCGCCGAGGAGCCGAGCGCCGCTCGAGAGCAGCCCTCCGCGGCCCCGGCTCCCGCCCCCGAACAGGGTGGCAGGGTGGCCTGGCCCGCACCGGCACCAACGCGCTGATCCTCGTCGCGGCCGCACTGGTCGCTGCGGGAGCGGGCACGGCGTTCATCCGCCGCTCGCGCCTGGCCAAGGCCTAATCATCGCGTGGGCTTAACCACCACAGATGGGGGGCGGGGCGTAGCTGACGCTGCGCCCCGCCCCCACTTACACTGGAGCAATGCGCTGCGACCACTTTAACGCCGGAACCCTGCCGATCCTGCTCCCTCCTCCCCCAGCCCCTACGAGCGCCAGCTCGCCGGCAAGGTCGAGGCCGTCGCGGCCACCCTCTCCCCCGTCCCCGGAGCCGGCGAGATCGCCTGGCAGGCGCCGGCCTCGTCCCCCGAGAAGGGATTTCGCACGAGCGCAAAGCTTGTCGTCGGAGGAACCCGCCGCCGCCCCACCCTGGGCATCCTGGGGCCCCGACCGCCGCGGCGTCGACCTGCCCGGCTGCCCCATCCAGCACCCCGCGATCAACCGCGCAACGCCCGGCCTCAAGCGCTTCATCCGCTCCCTGGACCTGACTCCCTACGACGTTCCCACCAAACGCGGGGAGCTCAAGAACATCCTCATCACCGTGGGCGAGAACCAGCGGCTCATGATCCGCTTCGTCCTGCGCACGCGCGACCGCGTCTCCGACATCCGCTCGGCACTGCCGCTGCTGCGCGACCTCGTACCCAGCGCGCACGTCGTCACGGCGAACATTCACCCCACGCACGAGGCCGTCGTCGAGGGCCCCGACGAGATCATCCTGACGCGCGCACGCACGCTCCCCCTGGCCGTGGAGGGCCTCGAGCTGGGGCCGCGCTCCTTCGCGCAGACGAACGCGTCCGTCGCCTCCGCCCTGTACGAGCAGGCCTCGGTGTGGGCGTCTCGCCCCCTTCGCCGACGGGCGGCTGCCCGAGAGCCTGTGGGACCTGTACTGCGGCGTCGGCGGCTTCGCCCTCGCCGCCGCGCGCGCCGGATTCCCGCGCGTCACCGGCGTCGAAGTGTCCTCCGGGGCGATCTCCTCAGCCATCAGCGCCGCCCGCCACGCCGGCCTGTCGCGGTCGGCCGCATCCTTCATCGCGGACGACGCGACCGCGTGGGCGCGCGCCCAGTCGCACGAGGACGTGCCCGACGTCATCGTCGTCAACCCTCCGCGTCGAGGCATCGGGGCTGACCTGGCCACCTACCTGAACGAGTGCGACGCGCCCCGCGTCATCTACTCCTCGTGCAACCCCGCCTCTCTGGCCACGGACCTGGCGGCCATGCCCACGCTGCACCCCGTCGAAGGCCGCCTCTTCGACATGTTCCCGCACACGACCCACGCCGAGGTCGCCCTCCTCCTCGAGCGCGCGTAGGTCGCTCAGATCGCGCGACCGGTCCGGGCCTCGACCCGTTACAATTGGACCTAACGTTAGGAGAAACATGACCGTCGAACTTATCACCGCCGCCACGCCCGAAATCCACGAGGCCATGGGGCGCCTGATCCCCCAGCTCTCCCGCTCCGCCGCCCCCATGAGCGAGGCCGACGTGCAGCGGTTCCTCTCCCAGTCCGGCGTGCACCTCTTCGTATTCCGCCCCGACACCGCCGATTCCGAAGGCAGCCACCCGATCCTCGGCATGCTGTCGCTGGCCACCTTCGAGATCCCCACCGGCGTGCGCGCGTGGATTGAGGACGTCGTCGTCGACGAGGCCGCCCGCGGCCAGGGTGCCGGCCAGTCCCTTGTCGTCGCTGCGATCGAGCACGCCCAGAAGATCGGTGCCCGCACCGTCGACCTCACCTCACGCCCCTCGCGCGAGGCCGCGAACCGCCTGTACCAGCGCGCCGGCTTCGAGCTGCGCGAAACCAACGTGTACCGCGTGACGCTCGAGAAGAAGTGAGCGTGCGACGCTTGCGCTGTTCGCGGCCTTAGCGTCGTTTGCAGCGATTGCGCTGCGTATCGCTGCTTGATTCTTCGTATTGCCGCCCGCCCCCGCATGATGCGTGGGCGGGCGGTTCGTTTGCGGCAATAACGCCCAGTCTGCTTCGGCCTGGCTGTGGTCGGTTGGCGGCACGCCTGGCCAGGCCCACGTATAGTCGCATGGCATGCCAGCAACGCCAGCGGCGCGACAACGTTCCCCCAATGATTTCCGCAACAAAACTCGCCCAGCACGCCATAAAACGCCAATTTTGTGCCTTTCTGAGCACGACGCAGGGCGAACTATTTCGCGCTCGCGTCCTCACCGGGCCGAGCAGGGCGAACTTTTTCGCGCACAGGGCGCAGCGACGCGGCGAGATTGAAACCAATGACACCTCTGCGACCGCTGATGCAGGCCAACATGAAACCGCCATCGCCTTTGCTCGCCCATCAACAACAACCGTTGAAACCGACAACACCTCTGCAACCGAAAAACACGCCAAAAACACCCACTTCGCACCCGCAAAGGCGATGGCGGTTTCAACCCCACCCACATACGAGCGAGCATAGGCGATGGCGGTTTCACGCGAGAGTTTTCCGATGCCCACGGGCTATGGCGTGTCCTGATCAACACACTTTCGCATGCAATTCTACCGCTGACAGTTCATGCGCCAGCATGTAATCGTTGAAATTCCAGGCTTTCTATGGAGCCATAGACGACAGACGTCAGGGAATTGCATGCGAAATTACTGGGGCAAGGCACTCATCAGCATCCGAACGTGGATGGTGTGGAGGGCGCCGGAGGGCCCGGAGAGCGTAAGAGGGCCAGGCTGCGGTGCCCGTGGGCGGTGGCGGGGCCTGGCCGGGCTTCGAGATCGACCACTCCGAGCCGCACCCAGCACGCCAGGCGCCGCTGGTGTGGAGGGCACCGGAGGGCCTGGCTGCGGCGCCCGTGGGCGGTGGCGGGGCCTGGCCGGGCTTCGAGCCGACGCGCCGAGCGAAGCTCGCGGCGCGGACGGCGAGCGGGCGGGCCGCCGCCCACGGGCACGCAAAGCAGCCCGGCCCGCAGGAGCAGGCACTCCGGCGCCCGGAACACCCGTGGGACCACAAGCACCGTGCAAAAAGTCAGAACTCCTCGTAGTACTCCGGGTTCTGGTCGGCCTGGCGGCCGTCGGGGCGGCCGAGTGCACTGATCGCAGCCATCTGCTCAGGCGACAGCGAGAAGGAGAAGATGTCGAGGTTTTCGCGTTGGCGCTCAGGGTTACCGGACTTGGGCAGGGGCATGGTGCCGAGCTGGTAGTGCCAGCGCAGGATGAGCCGCGACGGGGACACGCCCGCTTCGGAGGCCAGGGCGACGATCGCGGGGTCTTCGACGATGCGCCACTTGCGCCCCAGCGGGACTCCAGGATTCGGTGAGCACGCCGACCTGCACGTGGTAGGCCAGCGCGGAGGCCTGCGGGAAGTAGGGGTGCAGCTCGATCTGGTTGACGCTGGGGTACTCGCCGGTCTCGGCGTGGACACGGTCGAGGTGTTCGGGCAGGAAGTTGCACACGCCAACGGAGCGGATGAGGCCGCGGTCGCGCGCGTCCAGCAGGGCTTGGAAGGCCTCGACGTAGAGGCCGCGCTTGGGGTTGGGCCAGTGGATGAGGTACATGTCCCAGTAGTCCAGGCCGGCGCGCATGAGGGATTCTTCGAGGGTGTAGACGGCCTCGTCGTAGCGCTGGTGGCGCCCGGGGAGCTTGGAGACCAGACGCAGCTCCTCGCGGGGGATGCCGCAGCGGCGCACGGCCGCCCCGAGGGTGCCCTCGTTCTCGTAGTTGAAGGCGCTATCCAGCATGCGATACCCGGCCTCGATGCCGGACACCATGGAGGCCACGCCCGAGGCGCCGCGCAGGTTGTAGGTGCCCAGCGCGATCGCAGAAACGTCCAGGCCGTCGGACAGGGTGTATGCGGGAATCTCACTCATGTCTCAAGCGTAGGTCACGCCACGCGCGGCGTTCTACCATTGGGATATGGCACAGCTTGAACTGGACGAGGTCCACGCGAACGCGTCGGACTATCAGCATTTCCTCCTTGATTCTCCTTCCCCCTATCACGCGGCCGAGGTCGTGGCGCAGCGCCTGGTGGACGCCGGCTTTACGCGCGTCGACGAGAAGGGCGCGTGGGATGCCTCCCTGGGCGGTCACGTGATGGTGCGCGGCGGCGCGGTGGCCGCGTGGTTTGTCCCGGAGACGGTGGCTGACGACGCGGGCTTCCGCATCGTGGGCGCGCACACGGATTCGCCGGCGTTTTCGGTGAAGCCGTCGGTGCAGTCGACGACGCCGGATGGTTGGGGCCAGATCGACGTCGAGGTGTACGGCGGCATGATGTGGAACTCGTGGCTGGATCGCGAGCTGACGCTGGCGGGCCGTCTGGTCCTGAATAGCGGCGAGGTCGTCCTGGCCCGCACGGGCCCGATTGCGCGCATCCCGCAGCTGGCGATTCACCTGGATCGCGACGTCAACCCGGGTGGCCTGAAGCTGGATCCGCAGAAGCACCTGCACCCGGTGTGGACGGTGGATAACCCGTACGGCAACGTGTTGGAGTACGTGGCGCGCACGGCGGGCCTGGACGACGCGTCGCAGGTCGCAGCGTTCGACCTGATTCTCACCCCCAGCCAGGGGCCGGGCTTTTTCGGTGACAAGGGCCAGTTCATCGCGGCCTCGCGCCAGGACAACCTGTCGAGCGTGCACCCGGGCCTGGTGGCCCTGGAGCGCCTGGCCGCGCAGGGCACGCCTGCGGGCGGCGATATCACGGTGTTCATGTGTTTCGATCACGAGGAGGTGGGCTCGGGGTCGCGCACGGGTGCGGCCGGCCCGATCCTGGAGACGGTGCTGCGCCGCACGGCGAAGGCTCTGGGCCGCGACGAGGATGGCTTCGAGCGCATGCTGGCGGCTTCCTCGTGCGTGAGCGCGGACGCGGCGCATTCGGTGCACCCGAACTACGCAGGCCACCACGATCCGGATAACCGTCCGATGATGGGCCGCGGCCCGATCATCAAGATCAATTCGAAGCAGCGTTACGCGACGGACGGCGAGGGCATCGCCCTGTGGAATCGTGCGTGCGCGGCGGCGGGCGTGGCTTCGCAGAGCTTCGTGGGCAACAACGCGATGCCGTGTGGGACGACGATCGGCCCGATCACGGCGACCCGCCTGGGGATCCTGACGGTGGACGTGGGCGTTGGCTTGCTGTCGATGCACTCGGCGCGCGAGATGAGCCACGTGGATGACCTCCTTGAGCTCTCCCGGGTCCTCGAGGCGTACTGGCAGGGCGCCTGACGCCCGGGTCGCCCGCGCGCGGCAAGCCCGAAGGGTGAAGCCGTGCGCGCGGCACCCGCAGCAGGGCGCCTGACGCCCGGGTCGCCCGCGCGCGGTGAGCCCGAAGGGTGAAGCCGTGCGCGCGGCACCCGCAGCAGGGCGCCTGACGCCCGGGGCGCCCGCGCGCGGTGAGCCCGAAGGGTGAAGCCGTGCGCGCGGCACCCGCAGCAGGGCACCTGACGCCCGCGCACATGGAGAAACCCCAGCCTCGTCCGTCAATCGGCGAGGCTGGGGTTTTCGTCTATCGAGTGTCCTCAGAGGGTGGCAACCGCGGTGACGGTGACGGGCACGTTGCCGCGAGTGGCCTTGGAGTAGGGGCACAGCTCGTGGGCGCGGTCGGCGAGGGCCTGCGCGCGGTCGAGCTCGACGCCGGGGATGAAGACCTCGATGTCGGCGGTGAGGGCGAAGGAGTCGCCCTCGGGGCCAAGGCCGATCGTGGTGCGCACGACGGAGTCCTTGGTGTCGATGCCCAGTTGCTTGCCGGCCAGGCCCATGGCGCCCTGGAAGCAGGCGCCGTAGCCCATGGCGAAGAGGGCTTCGGGGTTGGGGCCGTCGCCGGGGCCGCCCAGTTCCTTGGGCATGCGCATGACGTGGCTGATGCCGAGCGCGGGGACGGAGGAGGTGCCGGCGCGACCACCGGTGGAGTCGGCGGTGACGGTGTAAACGATCTCGTTAGGTGTATCCATAACCCCATTCCACCACTAGGACTTCAGTCCCGCAAGAGGTTTGACAGAAACACAAGTGTTTTTCGCGCACACGGGGACGAGGCCGGGGCCCGCCCGCAGGTCACGGGCCGTCAGGCGGTGAGGAAGTCCGCGTCGGGGCGGCCACTCAGTGCCTTGGCGACGGCGCGGCGGAAGCGGTCATTCATGGGCGGGAGCTGATCGCCGCGGAAGAACGCGGTCTCGATGTTTTCGCCGTCGGCGGGGCTGGGCTCGCCGCTCACCCACTCGGCGGCGAAGGCGACATCCAGGTAGGTGGTGACGTCACCGTTGTCGTAGGTGACGGGACCCACGACCTCGACGGACAGGAGGCGACGCACCTCGATACGCACGTCGGCCTCCTCAAGGGCCTCGCGGGCGGCGGCGACCGCGGGCTCCTCGCCCGGGTCGACGATGCCGGTCACGGGGGTCCAAGCGCCGTTGTCCGCGCGGCGCACGCACAGGATCTCAACGGCCTCGGGCGCGATCAGGGCGCTCCCAGTCGATTGATCCCGCTTCCCGCGGCGGGGCGCGCGATGACGACGGTCGTGCCGGGCATCCACAGGGGCGCGTGGCCGACGTGGCGGCGCAGTTCGAGGACGAAGTCGGGGGTAGCCATGGCCCTAGTCTACGGCGCTCACAGGAAGGAGGTGATGACCGGCAGGAGCAGGATCTTGACGATAATCGCGAAGGCGAAGAGGGTCGCGTAAGCCGCCTCGATGCGCTCGTCGGCGACGCGGGCGTCGGCGGCCTGCAGGACGGCGGGCTGGCCGAGGAAGCCCGCGATGCCGCCCGCGGCGCGCGCGGAGGACAGTCCGATGAACTTCGCGCCGAGGGCCTGGATGACGCAGCACACGACGACCATGACGGCGGCGAGGAGGGCGGCGCGCCAGCCCTCGGGGCTGCCGAGCAGGCTCGCGAACTGCGGGCCTGCGTTGAGTCCCAGGGCAGCGAGGAAGAGCATGAGGCCGATCTGTCGGATCGTCAGGTTCGCGGCGGCGGGCAGGGTCCACACGAGCGGTCCGGTGCGGCGCAGGGCACCGAGCAGCATGCCGACGATGAGGGGGCCGGCGGCGGCGCCCAGCTGGAAGCCCTGGCCGCCGGGCAGCGGGAAGGACACGATGCCCAGGAGCAGACCGAGGACGAGGCCGATACCAAAAGCCATGCCGTCGACCTCAGCGACGCGACGCTCAGAGTCGCCGAGCCACTCGGCGATGTCGTCGAGCTCGTCCGTGGGCACGACGACAGCGACGTGATCGCCGAGCTGCAGGTCGAGGTCGTCGCGGGCCAGGAGGTCCAGGTCGCCTCGGCGCACGCGCGTGATGACGGCACCGAAGCGCTTGGTGACGTTGAGTTCGGAGACGCTACGGCCGGCGACGTCAGGGTTGGACACGACGATGCGTTCGAAGGCGAGGTCGGAACGGTCGTCCTCAAGGTTGTGGTCGAGGATCTCGCCGACGAGGGGGACCGTCTCCTTGATAGACGCGGGATCGCCGACCATGACGACGTGGTCGCCCGGCAGCAGGTCCTCGCCGGGAGCAGTGACGCGGGTGCGCCCGTCTCGACACAGGTAGGACAGGCGTACGCGCTGGTCGCGCCACGCGTCGATGTCGCGCGTGTTGATGTGCTTGGAGACATGGATACTCACGGCCTCCAGGGACGAACCCGCGAGGGAAGGCGTGTCCTTTGGGGCCCACCCACTTCCTCGTCACGGTGATCGTGACAATGAGGATGCCGCCGATGACGCCCACCGGATAGCCAAACGCATAGCCGACCGCCGCGTTGGAATCTCCCGTGAGGCGGGTGGCTGTGTCGAGGGCGGGAGCAGCCGTCAGAGCGCCCGTGAAGAGACCCGACGTGAGCCCGGAGGACAGGCCGAGGAGGCGGCCTCCTGCAAGCGCGATGACCGCGCCCACGACGCACACGATCGTCGTGAGGGCGAGAAGATTCGTCTGCTTACGCAAATCCTGAAAGAAAGTGGCACCCGCGGATATGCCGACGCAGTACACGAAGAAGGCCAGACCCATCGGCTGGACGATCGACATGTGGGTGCTGACAACCTCGGGATGCAGCGCCGAAACGACGAGGCCGACGAAGAGAGCACCCGCCGCGCCAAAGCGCAGCGGACCGATCCGAATGGCCCCGATCGCCGCACCCAACGCAACAACGACAAACAGCGCGAGCAGGGGTGAAGACGCGAAAAGAGAGGCCATAGCTTTCAGAGTACCTGTCATGCGTCCGGCCTTCTCCACGACTGTCATATTGCATGCGTTATGAACCTCACGGATTGGTTACACTGGTGCCAGAAACTGAAACGACGGTCATGTCTCAACCAACACCCGGGTGGTACCCCGACCCCGCAGGAAGCCAGCGCCTTCGCTGGTGGAACGGCGGCGAGTGGACCGAGCAATTCCACGATATGCCACAGCAGGGAGCGCCTGTCGCGCAGCAGATGCCCATAGCCCAGGCGGCGGGACAGTACATGCCCGCCAACACCTGCCAGCGCCTCGCTGAGGCGCTCAGTAGCGCTCGTGAGAGTCGTATCCGCGCAGCCGGTCCAGCTCTCGCCGTTCCTTCTTCGTGGGGCGCCCGCTCCCCTTCTCGCGCATGACGACGGGGATGTGCACACGCGGACGATCGGGGGTGCGATCATCGTACGCCATGCGTGCCTGCGGATAGGACACGCGCTTGTTCAGCAGTAAGTTAACCCCCAGGATCCGGTCGAAGCCCTCGATGCGCAGGCGCACCTCGTCGCCGACGCGCACCTTGTAGGCAGCCTTGACGGGTTCGCCGTTGACACGTACGTGCCCGGCACGCACCGCGGCCGTCGCCTGCGACCGGGACTTGAGCTGGCGGGTCGCCCACAGCCACGTATCGACGCGCACGGCCGACGAGGCGAGGGCACCCGCAGGGATGACGACTTCTTCGGGGATCTCACTCATCGCGAGCGCCTAGTTGATGCGGCGGATGCGCTTCTGGTGGCGGGGCGTCAGAATGATCGCGACGAGGGCGCACAGGATCGGCATGACGATCAGCATGCCCAACAGGGCTCCCCAGGGAACGATGGGGCGCAGCGTCGTCGTCAGAGTCGGGAAGATCCCCGAATTCACGAAGGTGATAACTGCGAGCACGCCCACGACGAGACCGGAGAGCACAGCCGTCGGAATCACGTTGAGCGCGAGCACTACACCCTGCCAGGTCGTGACGTGGCGGCGCATCGTGGGGGCGGCGCCAATCGCATCGAGGGTGTCGAGGTCCGGGCGCATATCCGAGGAGGACAGTGCCACCACGAGGGCAACCGTCGCCGCGGCCGCGACGACGGCGATCAGCGCGGCAACGTAGGGCAGGACCAGCGATCGCATCGTCGGGGCGATCACCTGGGCGGATGCGCCGGGGACCTGGCGCGCAATCGCCGTCTGGAAGGAGGGGGCGCCCACCGGGTTCACCGGCTTCTCGACGCTGAGGAGCTCGCCGAGCGGCACGGCGCGCAGGCCGAGGGCTTCGGAGGCCTGCGGGGACAACACCATGACGTTGATACGCGTGAGTGGCGAGGCCGGGAAGGTCATCGTCCTCTGCACGAGGGCGTCCGGCAGATCATCATCGGAGGCACCGGCAGCCTTGGCGGCAGCGATCGCCGACATATCGAGACTGCGCAGGTCGGCCTGGCCGGCACCGTTAATCAGCTTCGGATCGGGCACGAGGACGCCACCGGCGTTCAGGGTGGCGATCGCGCGGACCATGTCGTCCTCGTTGAGGTATCCGGCCTCGCGCAGGTAGGTGCCGTCATCGACGATGTAGGCGACGTCGATCTCCGCCATCGTACCCATGTCGCCACGCATCGTGAGCGTCGACTTGTCGGTGGGGTTGACGGCCTCAACCATGGTCTCCGGGCCACCCGGGCCACTGTTCCACGCCATGCCGTTCATGATGGCGCTGGAGGTGACCGTGCGCTCCGCGTCGACGACCTGCTGGGCCAACTGAAGCAGGTTGCGAGTGCGCGTCACCGAGTCGGTCTTATCGACCGTCGAGAGGAAGACCTGCCCGCGCTGTCCCGCGTGCGGGCGCGAGTTCCAGCCCGCCTCGTTCGACGAGGACAGGGTGATGAGCAGGCCGCAAGCGACGAACACGGTCGTCAGGATCGAGGCCATGGCGGGGAACGTGCGGTGGCCGTTGCGCACGGCGTCGCGCAGCGCCAGGCGCATGCTCATTGATGCGCGACGATTGGGGGCACGCCAGCGGGTGAAGATGTAGGGGATCGACCCGATAAGGCCGGCCTCGAGCAGACCGACACCAACGACTAGGGCGAGGACCCATCCGCGCCAGGCGGCGATACCCAACAGCGGGAGTCCGGCCAGCAGCGCCAGGGGGTAGATCATGCGACGACGCACGAGGTGGGAGGGCTCCCACACGCGCCCGCCGATGACCGCCGACGTGTTGATGCGCGACGAGGTGCGCGCCGGCGAGACCGACGCCATGAGGGACAGGAGGATCGGCAGGAGCACCGACAGGGCCAGCGGCCACCACGGCACAATACCGATGCCGAGGCCCGACCAGATGCCGATGCCCACCATGGCACACGCGGACAGCGCGGCAGAGAGAAGCCCGGAGTACAGGCCGATAACGAGGCCGTGAGCGATCGTCAGGCGTCGACCGTCGGACTGGTCGCCACCGTTGGCGACGATCATGGCCGCCGTGCGCATGACCGATCGCTGGGCGACGGTGTACAGCGGCGAGATGAGCAGAATCATCTCGGTGAGGATGAGGAGAATGCCCGCGACGAGAAGGAGGTACTGCCAGGGGTTGGCGCCCCGAGTGTTTTGGGGCTCCTCGTACTGAGCGATCTGGGAGGGAATCGCCGAGGCATCCGGCGGGTCAGCGAGGACGTGGCGCGAGACGACGGAGAATCCCGACTGGTTGATCTGACGGATGTGGTCCCAGGTCACCGGAGCAGGACCTGTGACGTACCAGACAGTCTGAGTGCGCCCGGCAACCGCGAGACGATCAAGCTCGAGCGTGCCATCACCGATGATCGCCCGATTCGTGCCGGAAATAATCTCGTCAATGACGACGCTTCCCGTGAGAAGCTGAGTAGTGCGATCCTTGGCGACAGTCAGCGACAGGGCGAGCGTGTCACCCACCTCGGCCTTGAGCGCCCGAGCGACATCGTCGGAGATGACGGCATGATTGGCGGCGATGGCACCGCTCTTTCCGCCCGCATTCACGCGCGGGGCATCGAGCGTGGCCGTCTGGGTACCCGAGTCGACCGTGTAGCCCGTTCCGTCCTGCGTCGTGAGATGCAGCTGATAGAGAGTATCGACCGCGATCAACTGGTCCCCCGCCGGCACCCAGTCGGTGAGGGTGCTGGGGGTAACCGTGACTTCCTCATCCGAGGCCGTCTTCGATAGGACGTCGGCGGTGATGTCTTGCCCGATGGGCGTCGACGAGCGGTGCAGGGTGACCGCCTGGACGTCGGAACGGTGACCAAGCCACGACGCGGCCTGGTAGCGCTGGGAGGTCGTGACGTCCCAGAACGTGATCGCGCCGATCGCGATGATGATCGGCAGCGAGATGAGAAAAACCGCCGTCAGCGTGCGCCCCAGGCTTTGGCGCGCATCACGAGAGGCGATGCGGGAGTACTACTCCCCATCGCCTCATTCGTGTGTTGAGTCGACTCATCAGATCCTTGGTGCAGTGTCAGCCAGCAGATCCCTCAGCGAGTCTCCACACAAGCGGTCGACGATACGACCGTCGCGAAGGAAGACTGTGCGGTCCGCCCATGCGGCCATTCGGGCCTCATGAGTAACGAGGATACCGGCTGCGCCCGCATCAATGTGGTCACGCAACACCAACATGATCTGGTCGCTCGTATGTGAGTCGAGCGCGCCCGTCGGCTCATCCGCAAGAATGACCGAGCGGTTACCGACGAGGCCTCGGGCGATCGCAATGCGCTGACGTTGACCACCCGAAAGACGCTCGGGGAAGCGATCAGCGAGCTCGGCGACTCCGACTTCCTCGAGGGCAGCCATGGCGGCCTCGCGCACCTTCGACGGGCTGACCCCGTCCAGCTGCAGCGGCATCTCAACGTTTTCGAGGGCCGACAGGGACGGGATCAGGTTGTAATCCTGGAAGACGTAACCGATGAAACGGCGACGCACCTCAGCACGGTGAGCCGCATCCATCGTGGCCATATCGACGCCGTTAATGAAGACACTTCCGTGCGTCGGACGCTCCAGTCCACCAGCGATCGACAGCAGGGTCGACTTGCCGGATCCAGAGGGGCCCATAACAGCGAGAAGCTCGCCGGGGGCGACCGCAAGGTCGATCCCGTCGAGCGCTCTCACTCGGACGCCGTCGGCGCCGAACTCGTGTCCGACACCCGCCATCCTGATCGGTAGCGGCACAGGCTGGCTCATCACACCCCGGCACGCTCCGAAATACCGGCTTCCGCCTGAGCCCAGTTCATCGAGCGACCCTTCGCAGCAGCGAAGGCGGCACGACGAGCGGCCTCGGAAACAGCACCGGACTCGATGTAATCGAGCCAGTTGAGCTCGGCCTCGAGGTCGAAGATGTGACGCTCCAGGATAAGCTTCCACGCGAGCTCCCCCTCGTCGGCCGAAGCCTTCAGGCGGGTGACATCACGCAGGGAACCCAGGGTCGAGCGACGCTGAATCTGGATCATGGCCTCGACGTCGACCGTAGGATCGGCGGCGGCCACGGCGAGCTTCATGACAAGCTCATCGCGTTCGGGATGTTCGCGAGGAACGGGGGTGGACCACCAGGCGTTGAGGACTTCGCGGCCGGCATCAGTCAGCTCAAAGACCTCAGAATCACGGCCCGCGTTGGTCTCGGCGTGAGACACAACCTGGCCGTCGCGTTCGAGGCGCTGCATCGTCTGGTAGACCTGGCCGATATTCAGCGGCCATGCTCCGCACGTCTGCTCCTCGAACATCTGCTTCAGGCGGTAGACACCGGCGGGCTGCTGCGCAACAAGCGCCAGCAGGGCATTGCGAACCGACATAACTCTCCGTTCGTTGTCTGGACGTGTAGACGATCATAGTTGAACAGTATCTATCGTACGCGAATTTTGCTCTTAGAGCGGGGAATCGACGGTGGGTTACCTAATATAAAGCCTACCGTATAGCTAGACAGGAGTCCCCGAATTTTCGCGCTATATCGCGATATTAACCAATATACCAATTTAAGTGCCAACCGCATTGCAGACGACATTCGCGGGTTTTTCAGCGACATTTCAGCACTTCTATCCCTCAAAAGAGAGGATGACGGGCGTCCAAAACCAGGAAAAACGCTGCTACCAGGCCGACTGACCGCCAGGACAGAAATAATTTGTCATCCAATATTCTCAGACTGTGAGACCTGCGGCTCAGAGTTGGACGACTCGGACAGAACATCCTCGATATCGTCCCAGAGCACCCCCGGCGATGACGGCGCAGCTACCGCCCAGAACTCACCATCTGCGCCCGCGGACGACGGCGACCGCAGCGCGTGCGGGAGGCTACACTGGAAACGACTAGGAGGATTCACCGATGAACACCCCGCTTCCCGCCGGCAGCGCCCCGGCCTCGTCCCCGATTCCGACCTTTATGCTCCGGACGGGATCGCCCATCCCCGTTCTCGGTTTCGGCACCTACAAGGTCGCGCCCGAGGACACGTACGACGCGGTGAGCCGCGCCCTCGAAGTCGGGTACCGCCACATCGACACCGCTCAGATGTACGGCAACGAGGCCGAGGTCGGGGCCGCGCTCGAAGCCTCGGGAATCGCGCGCGAGGACCTGTTCGTCACGACGAAGGTCGACAACTCCAACCACGAGCCCGAGCGAGCCGCCGCATCCATCCGACGCTCCCTCGAGGACCTGCGCACGGACTACGTGGATCTCCTCCTCGTGCACTGGCCGCTGCCCACCCTCTACGGAGGCGACGTCGCCCTGCCCTGGCCCGCCCTCGAGGACGCATTCAACGCCGGCGGCACGCGCGCGATCGGCCTGTCGAACTACGAGCGCGAGCACGTCGAGGCCGTCCGGGCGGTCGCGACGGTCTCCCCGCACGTCCTCCAAGTCGAGTCCCACCCCTTCTTCCCCAACGCCAACCTGCGCGCCTACGCCCAGGGGCTCGGCATGGTGTTCGAGGCCTGGTCCCCCCCTTGCGCGCGGACGCGCCGTCACCGACCCGACGCTCGTCGAGATCGGCGCGCACATCGGCGTGGGCCCGACGCAGGTCGCGCTGCGCTGGGCGCTGGATCGCGGGCACGTCGTCTTCCCCAAGACCCTGAACCCGGCGCGCATGGCCACCAATTTCGATGTGTTCTCCTTCGCGCTAGATCCCGAACAGACCGCACGCATCGACGCGCTCGACGCGGGCGAAGCCGGACGCATGGGGTCGCATCCGGCGACGATGGACCGACTCTGAGGACGGGTACGATACAGGTATGGCTTCCAAGCTCACGCGCGCCGACCGCGCCATCGTCCGACTGGCCGACGGTACCGTCAAACAGCAGAACCTGCTCACGGGCACGGAGGTGTGGACCGTCCCGGGCCGCGGTAACCGGCCCCTGACCGCCCCTCACGCGGACCACAACCCCATCGACCACGAGGCCGACGGGCACCACTGCGCGTTCTGCTGCGGCCGCTACCTCGAGACACCGCCCGAGAAAGTCGCGCCTCGTGCGCCACGAGGACGGGTCCTGGGAGCAGCTGAACGCCCTCGGCGCCGATCAGCTCGCAGATACCGTCGCCGAGTTCCGACGCATCCCCAACCTCTTCGAGATCGTCTCCTACAACTACTGGCATCTCAACCACGGGCACGTCCCCTCCGAGGACGACCGTCGCCGCATGGCCCAGTACCTGGCCTCGGACGCGGGCTACGAGCACGTCATGAACGTCGTGCGCGCGCGCATGTTGGCCTCAGGCATGAGCGAGGGAGAGTTCGCGGCCACCAGCGAGACCGCGCGCCTGCAGTACGCCAACGGCTTCTTCTCCGGCGGCCACGACCTGATTATCGGCAGGCGCCACTTCGTCGACGGCGCCACCGAGGCCCACCAGCTGGCCGGCTCCGGCACCCTCACCCCCGAGGAGCACGAGCAGTACACCGCGTACACGGCCCGCTCAATGCGCGACCTGTACGACTTGGATCCCGCCGTGCGCTACGTGGCGACGTTCCAGAACTGGCTACGCCCCGCGGGCGCGTCCTTCGACCACCTGCACAAGCAGCTCGTCGCGATCGACGAGATGTCCGTGCAGACCGAGGCCGAACTGGAGCGCCTGCGTACCCAGCCCGACATCTACGACCAGATCTTCACTGTCGCGGCCACGCGCAAGCTCCTCATCGCCCAGAACGAGCACGCCGTCGCCCTGGCCGGGTTCGGGCACCGTTTCCCCGGTATCGCGATCTGGCCCCTCGGCGAGCCGAAGAACCCATGGGAAGTCAGCCCCGAGGCCATGCGCGGCATCTCCGACATCCTGCACGCGGCGCACGCCGCGGCAGGCGTGGAAGTGCCCGCAAACGAGGAGTGGTACCACCGCCCGCCCACCGTCTCCACGCCCATGCGCTGGCGCATCCTGCTCAAGTGGCGCATCTCGACGCTCGCCGGTTTCGAGGGCGGCACGCGCATCTACCTCAACACGATCGACCCGTGGAAGGTCGTCGAGCGCACCGTGCCGCGCCTCCTCGAGCTGCGCGAAGCGGGCCTCATCGCCCCCATGCGCATCGGGGAGGAATGCAGAGTCAGCCCCGCAATGCTGCGAGGCTGACTCCGAAAGGTTGCATCCGGCGGGGATTACTCCTCGTCGTCGCTCGAATCCTCATATCCCGTGTCGGTCACGGGGTTATCCGCGGGAGCCGGCTCCGGCTCGACGTCCTGCGTGCCCGGGTCCGTCGCGGGGTCGGGAGTACTCGGCGTGGTCGACGCCGGGGAGGCCAGCGCCGAGGACCACGTGGCCAGCCACGCGCTCATCGCGTCGAGAGAACCGACCGTCTCATCGGCAACGATCGGATCGCCGCTGATACCCATCAGCCAGCCGGCCTTCGTGTCGGCGGCGAGCACGCCATCGATCGGGTAGACGGCACCCGTCGTCGCCAGGGAGCGCTGCGCGGTCTCGCCCTGCAGCCAGGCGATGAGAGACTCCGCGCCGTCCGACGCGGGCGAGGACGTGGGGGCCGCGTACATGATGCGAGCGATGCACGTCGAAGAGATCGCGGTCCCGTAGGAATCGGCACCCGTGTTCGTCGCCGCCGCGGCCGCCAGCGAGCGCGGGGCCACGATCAGCGGATATGCGCCAGAAGAACCCGCAGAGGCTCCCACGACCTCGGACAGGTACCCCTCGGACACGTGTGCGCCGGCCGTCCATGCCGCGACAGCACCACCCAGGGAGGAATCCACGCGCGGGTTGAGGGACTGCGCGAAAGAACCCAGACCCTCGCCCGTCTGCGCGGCGGCCTCCTGCACGAAAGCGCGGCCCACCGACGACGAGGCCGGGTCCGGGACCGTCAGCAGCGCGCGGATACGCGGAGAAATCAGATCACCGAACGAGGTCGGCAGCGGGCGGCCGTTCGCACTCATCCACGACTTATCGGCGATCACACACACACGTCGTCACGCCCGTAGGCGATCGCCGCAGCGGCACCATCCACGACTGTGCCGGCAATCGTCGCCGTATCCTGAGGCGCCGAAGCCGCGATCGTGCCCGCCGCGGTCGCCTGCAGGGCATCCGCGCCATCCAGGCCAAGCACCACGTCCGCGCCCGCCTTCGACAGCGCATCCACACCATCCACCGGCGCCACCGCAACCGTGAAGCCCGTCGCTTTCGTGAACGCCTGCGCGGTCTCCATCGGTAGCTGCGCGCCACCCACCAGGGCGACGGTCACCGTGCCCGAACCGCTGCGCGGAGTGGGGGCGTCGATCGTGCCATGCCCAGCCGTAACCGAAGAAGCACGGGCACTCTGACCCGGAACGATCGGCGACGCAAACGGATCCCGAGGCGCGCTGGACGACACGGACGGCGTACAAGCCGCCACCGTCGTCGCCGCAACAACGAGGGCCGACAACGCAAAAACAGAGCGGGCGCGAGCCATAAGGAATCCTTCGGACGGGAACACTACCGTTCAAGCATAAGACAGGGCACCTGTGGGCCTCGCACAAGAGCGCCGCGTGGGGCATCATGGAAGCGTGCGCACGCGCACAGGGACAACCACCCCCACGCCAGGAGGCAACCATGGACTCAGCCACCATCGAAAAGGTCGCCACGACCGTCGTCATCGCCGGAGCGGCCTTCGCCGCCTCCAAGGTCTTCGAAGCCGGCTGGAAGGTCGCCACCGGACGCCCCATCCCCGCCGAAGACTCCGACGACGTCACCATCGCATCGCTGGTCCTCTTCGCAGCCACCTCCGCCGCCATCGCGGCCGTCGCCCAGCGCTACGCGTACAAGGGCTCCCAGAAGTGGCTTGCCCCTAAGCTCCAGGCCCGCTTCGGCGTGCCCCAGCTGGAGGCCTGAGCCCCCGCAGGCCGACGCCCTCCCCTGGCGCTCAAATGAGCGGCAGGAAGGGCCCCAGGTCCGTACGTTCCCCCGACGCGCTGACGCGCGAGTCGGCCACGGCCTCGTCCCACGTGAGAAGGCCGCACGCGAGCGACAGCCACGTGCGCGCGTCGGTCTCCACGACGGCGGGCGGCGTACCGCGCCGATGCGTCGTCCCCGGCAGGATCTGCACGGCACCGGCGGGCGGCACGCGCACCTCAACCGCGCGGCCGGGATGCAAGATGCCGAGCTCCTCGAGGGTAAAGCGCACCGCCGTCAACACCACCGCGCGAGCAGGCTCCTCGCCACGCTCCACTGCCTCGCACCACGAACGCAGCGCCACCATCCCCTCACCAGGGTCAATACGTCGTTTCGCCATGCCCCGATTCTACGCGGCGCTGATGCCACACCCCCGAGCGTGCATTCCGACCGCCTTGTCAGGCACAATGGAGACGTCCAACTTCCGACGAGAGGCCACCCGTGACCGACACAGCTTCCCTGATTACGCTGCGTTCGATCCTCGACATCGAGATCGCACGCAGCTACCAGTGGGACGCGGCCACCATCATCAAGGTATCCGGCGTCGACCGCGCCGGTGACCTCACGACCCGCATCGTCGAGTATCCCGGCGCCCTCGCCGACATCGCCGCCGAAGGCTTCTCCCCCCACTCCGCTGCGGGACACGCACTCTCCCACGAACTCCACGACGCCATCCAACGCCGCGTGCGCCTGTGGATCGCTGAAATCCCCACCGAGCAACTCTCGCGCCTGCGCGAGGCCCTCGGCGCCGACCTCATTCACGAGGCCGGCCAGCCGCGCGACGGCTACACCCCCATCGCCCTGTCCCCCCTCGAGCTGCTCGAGCAATGGGCGTCCGGCACCGACGAGCAACGCGAATTCATGCGCGTCGCCATGGCCGGACTCGACACGCTGACGACCTCGTCACACGCCACCCACGCGTCCCGCGCCGTCGGCGCCTCCATCATCGAACGCTCCGCCTTCCTGCGGCTGTGCCGCAACCCCAAGTTCATCGCCTACGTCGTTGTCCTCGTGTATTCGATGGCACGGGCCGTGCCCGTCATGTACGTCCCCCGCTTCCGGGGCGACTGGCGCATCCTGTGGGCCATCGACATGATTACCGCCATCCCCTACACGTGGGGCCTCATCGAAATGGTCGCCGGACAAAAGCTCTGGCACCGCGTCATCGGCGCCGTCACCGCCGCCATCACCTTCCTCGCACCCTACGTGTACTTCCTCATGTACGGGCGCCACGCTCCCCCGGGCGTGTGGACCGCCATCGCTTGCATTTTCTTCGGCGGCATCTTCCTCGAAGTCTTCCGCTACCAGCGCGACCGAGCCGTCAAGAAGGGCCTGGCAGAGCAGCTGTAGGCACACTCAGTCGCCGCAGCAGCGTCGCTGCACCCGCGGTTTCCGCCAGGCTCTGCCGCGTGCCACTGGTGTTCCGGGCACCGGAGGGCCCGGCCGCCCGCGAGGCTAGGCGTCCTCACTGCGTTCGGCGCCGCGCGCCACTGGTGTTCCGGGCACCGGAGGGCCCGGCCGCTGTGTGTGCCGGTGGGCGGCGGCCCGCCCGCGAGCCGTCCGCGCTGCGAGCTTCGCTCGGCGCGTCGTCTCGAAGCCCGGCCAGGCCCCGCCACCGCCCACCGGCACCGCGGCAGATCCCTCCGGCGCCCTCCACATACTGCGCGTTCACAACGCAACGCGCCCCGGCCTCGTCCCCCTGAGGTCCGCCGTTCCCCTCACGTGACGTGACCGAAAATTTGTTTACCGAGCTCGCATAACGACGTCCCCCGAGCGTGAGGCCCGGGGGACGTTCGTATTCGCTCGTGGCGCGACGGCTACTTGTCCTCGCCGGTCGCCGTGCGGATGAAGCCGGCGATCATAAACCAGCCGCCGCCAACCCAGAACAGAATCAGAGTCCACAGGGGCTGGACCGGGTAAACGACCACCAGGTACGCGCACGCGACGATCCACGCGGTCGCACCGATGATGTTCGGGATCTGGAAACGCTTCACGCGCGCCGGGTGCGTGTAGTGAAGCGGAACAAGCGTCATGATCGCGAGGAAAACCGTCGCAGCGATATTGACCCACGCCGGAGTCTGAAGGACGTACATGACAATCGCGACACAGTTCCACGCCGCCGGGAAGCCAACGAAGTAGTTATCGTTCGACTTCTCTCCGTCGTTCGCGTAGCAGAACACGGAGGAGACGATGATGACGACCATCATGATGACGGGGAGCGGCTTGGGTCCAAACGGCAGGTACATCGCCATGAAAAGCGCGGGCAGGAACGTCCACGTCAAATAGTCGACGAGGTTGTCGACGACTCCACCGTCGAACCAGGGAATGATCTGACGGACTCCGACCTTGCGGGCCAGCGTGCCGTCGACACCGTCAACGACCAGGGCGATGACGAACCACAGCCACATCATGGGGATGTTGTTGTCGAGCATCGCGAACAGAGCGAGCGTCGCCCACGCGAGCCCGGAAATCGTGAACGCGTGCACCGCCCAGGCGGCGATCACGCGGCCCAGGCTGGGTTTGCTGGCACTCTCAGACAAGGCCGGGGCCTGCTCAGTTGTAGTGGGGACGTTTTGCTCAGGCACGGAAGGCTCCTGTGGTGGCGGATAATTTCCGCTCCTCAGTATGCCAAAGAATGGTGGGGTCTTGGTAGTGCCTCGACCACATGGCACGCGTTTGGGGCGTTGTCACAGCACGTATCGGACGCCATTCCTGCGCACCATGACATTGCTTGATGACGTTTCGCATCGGTACTCATCGGTCACTGGAGTGTTCATGCCCACTCTGGGGGCCGCGCCGACCAGCGTGCGCATACCGAGTGTCACCGGAGCCGACCTACGCGCACGTTCACCCACCTAGTGGAGCGTGGGCGGCCGCGCCCACGTGCAGGTCTAGGGGTTTATGTGCGCTTCGAAGGGTTAACACGCATGTTCAAGGGCCTACGTGCGAACGACACACCACGACAGACCCCGTTGCGCCCAAAACGCAGACCACCCCGCCCACAACCTCCCGTTTTCAGCATTTTTCGTCGAGGTGGTCTGCACTTTGGGCACCACACCACCTCAAACCGTGATCTCACCGCCACCAAAAGGGGGAAATGGCGTCATTAGAGATCCGACACGCCGGCGACACGCCGCCAGCCAGCTTCTAATGCTGCAAAACCCCCACTGCTGGTGCGGCGAGCCATGAGGTCCCAATGCCCAGAAGGCACCGGCGTGGAGCACAATGAAACCGACGGCACCACTGCACGCATCCCCGAGCCGACCAATGAAACCAACAGCACCATTGCGAGCCCACAACACCCAGAAAACCAGCATTTTCCCCACGCAAAGGTGTCGCCGGTTTCAAGCCAGCACGGGCACAAGGGAGCAAAGGCGACAAGGGTTTCAACCCGACGTTAGTAGACACGAGCAAAGGTGCCACCGTTTTCAGGCAACCGCACACCTGGCTAGCGGTCTCCAGCTGCGCCACCAGCAGGCACCCATGCGCCCGCCCCTCAGAAAACTCGCATGCAATTCGATTGGATGAAGTTTCAACAATGTCTGAAAACGTTGCAATTCCAACGTTGTAAATTCATAGTTTGAAAGAGTCGTGGGGGAATTGCATGCGAAATTGAGGAGCTCAGCAGCGATGTGCGCGAGCGCCAAGGCAGGGCCTGTGGGGCCAAAGCGGGGCCTAGCCGGGTAACACACAGCGACAAGCCACGCCGGTGTGGAGGGTGCCGGAGGGACCGGAGGGCACGGGCGGGCTTCGAGGCGCGGCGACGAACGACGTGAGGTCGCCTAGCCTCGCGGGCGGCCGGGCCCGACGGCACCCGGAACACCATCGGGGCCACAAGCAACAAGCCGGAGGGGCCTGCCGCGGTGCCGGTGGGCGGCGGGGCATGGCCGGACAACACACAGTCACCCCGACCGATTGGAGGCCGCCGCGAGGCCTGCGGGGCCTGGCAGGGCTTCGAGGCGACGCGCCGAGCGAAGCTCGCAGCGCGGACGGCCGAAGCGGGCGGGCAGGCCGCGCGGCGGCCGAAGCGGGCGGGCAGGCCGCGCGGCGGCCGGAGATCTGTCAGGGGCAACAAACAACAAGCAGGAAGACCGCCGCCCACCGGCACACACAGCGGCCGGGCCCGGTGCCCGGAACACCAGCGGCGTCAGCAGCAACACAGCACAGGGGCGCGGGCCCGCAGGCCCTGCGCCCCCAGACGCTACAACTCAGACGCAACTCGAAGTACTTGCGTCCCTGTTTCGCTCAGC